>FWWM01003856.1_pt1 | contig 36278 bp, 32 predicted proteins | sample 2228351 | NCBI WGS metagenome assembly FWWM01 (sample SAMEA103939774, study PRJEB20133) | metagenome
AAGGAAAAGATGCTAAATGTTCTTCTTTTCGTTTGTGTGGCCTTCGCTCTTTGTAACTTTATAAAATAAAATTTGTTAGTTAAAATTTAAAGGAGAAGAAATATGAAAAAAGTTACATTTTTACTTTTGGTTGTATTTGTACTGTTTTTTGTCTTTATTACTCAAAGCACTACAAAGGCACAGGTCGACTGTCCGCCGGGCTATACAGCAAAAATAGTTGATTTCGAGTTACTAATACCCAATAATACTTGTAATTACGAGGGAAAATGCAAATTTAGAGCCTTCTTTTGTGTAAAGTGCGGGATTTCATCACCAACACTCGACATTATTTTAACCAAAATCGAGCTTTTACCACCGGATAACCCCGAAAATTGGGTTAACTATTATTGCCGTTGCAAGGATGCACTGTTACTTCCTGCAAATCTTACAGATGTAATTCAAAATGTTCTTTCAGCACTATTAGAACAATTGCTCGCCGAACGATTCTGTGAATTGGGATTATGCAATGAAAACCCACCAAGTGGTACTGTGGATATGACCCTAATAACTTATGATTGTTTTAAATATAGATATATTCCAATCAATTGTATTGCTCCTGTTGAGTTAATTTATTGTTCAGATGAAGCGTATTGTGAAAAATTATATAGAATATGCGTTTATATAGCCCGGAGGATGGGTTAGCTAAAATCAGTAAGGAATTAATTAGAACGAGACATTATGGAAATCCCAATTGCTTGCCAATGGAATATATCTTTCCGCCAGGAACTTCATTCCCTCGTTATGGTTTATGTTTACCCGATGAAACAGAATGTATGTATAACCAGGAAGGTTGTCAATAAAGATAGCTCCGAGGGTCTCAGCTATTAGAAGCCCTTGGAGTTCTTTTATTATTTTGAATAATTTTGTGTTTATTATGTGGAGGTGATTATGAAAAAAATTATCATTATACTTTTTGCTCTGTTTACACAAATTGTTTTTGTATTCAATTTATATTCTTTCAATCCAAGCGTTGAATATAGGGTATTGAACATTAATTTCAATGGGGTGTGTAGCAATTCGAAGTCGATTATTGCTTATGGTGATTATACTAATATACTGGTTTCCCAGGACAAAGGCGAAAGCTGGGTGCAAAAGTCGATTTTCAGCAACATTAAAAGTAATTTCAACAAGATTATTGTATCGAATGATGTATTCTATGGATTGATAGACTCAATTTATATTATAAAATCGATTGATGGAATGAAATGGACAGTGTATCGAAGTCCAACACCGGGAATGGTTGTCGATATTTCTGTCGATTCAAATAATATTTATTTGCTCCCGAGTGAAAGAAATAAAATATATGTTCTTAACAGAGAAATTAAACTTGTGGATTCAATTGAAGTTAGTATTGGAATTACAGAGATTTTCTCGTATAAAGATAATACCTACATTGGAACAGTGTTTGGGCGTTTTTATGTATATAATTCCAAAGCTGGTTCAAATCTCCAGATGTATGATTTAACGAGCCTTGGGAGAAACATTTTCGATTTCCAATCCGATGGTGATAATATTTACTTTCGCGTTGATTCATCCTTATTTGTGCTGAATAATTTAAATCAAAATGTAAGTCTTGTGTTAAAGAATGCCCCATATATTTTCAGAGTTAGAAATGGAGAAGTTTATTCAGTAAATTTTATGCTTAATAGTCTTTATGGTTTAATTTATAAATGGATAAGTTTCGAGAAATACGATAAGGACAATGGGAGTTTTGTTAGACTTAACAACGACAGAGTTGACCGCTTTATCGAAGATTTAAATTCTTTCTTACCATATCGTGCTTTCTTTGCTTTTATTGATGATGAGAGAATTGTCTTGGTTTCCTCGAATAAAACTATACTTTTATCGGAAAATGGCGGTAAAAACTGGAAATTAAAATCATATTTAATAAGTAGCTTAAACATAGATGGATGTTATGTTTTTAAAAATTATTTGTGGATACCTGTAAACAAAACACTTTTTCGTTCATCGGATTTTGGAGCTACTTGGTTACCCCAAAAAGCTGATTCTCTTTTCATTGTTAGCCGATTCCCAATCATAACCCTTCGGTATTTATTCTTCGACACAAATGGAAAAGGGATTATTGTAAATTGGATGGAATATATTTATTCCGATACAACCAGAAACTTCGAAATTCTCTATTCAGAAGACTTTGGTGAAAATTATCGTGTAAAACCGGATAAGAAAATTCCATATTATTTCCAACGCTGGGACCGCGCCTATTCTCAAATATTACGTTTTAAAGATAAGTATGTTTTTAAACATATATTTCAGTTCAACATATTTAACAAAAAGTATGGGGCATATAGCGTTTTGGATTTTTACGACACAACATTTAATTACTTGGGTCCTCGGGTATTTAATGATACAGTAATTTATTCAATTTTCTTTTTAGATAACAAAGATACCCTTTATGCACTTTTTACCTGGTTGGATACAACAATTTCATATAAAGAGCAAATAGTCCAATGGTGGATAAGTTACTCGGTTGATGGACAAAATTGGCAAAAACTTTTTGATGCTTTCATTAGTAAATACCACCCAAGTATTTATTTGACCCCGAAGGGACCTCTTGTTTTCTTCAGCGGTAGATTGGACTCAACAAAGTATTTGGTTAGTATAGACTTATACGATGTTAGAAAACAAAAGGGAATCCGACTTTTGGAAAAAAACATCTCAATCGATGAATTTGACTTTAAAAATAAAAGTGTATATAAGTTTTTTTACCCTTTACAAGATAAGTTGCTTTATTGTGATTACTTAGATTCAATAGTTTACGTTTATGATTTATCGAAAGATACTCCTTCGACTTGGGAAAGGACAAATATTTTCGATGTACTTTTTAACAGTATTGGTTTTTATTCCACTATTTGGTTCCCACTGCAATATTATTTACTAAATCCAAACGATTCTTTCTTTTTCTTTAGGTTCGACCCTAATGCTCTTTTGCTCCGTGCAGATTTTACCAGCGATACAAGCATAAGCTTTGTTAACGATTGGGATTATGATGGGCAAGATTTTATCGACAGAGTTTTTATTAAAACTTTACCTCCTTTCCCACAGCCAGCGAATAGTTTTGTAAAAGCAAAGATTTACATCGAAGGATTTCGCGAAATAAGTCCTGATTATTTTGAAATATATGATATGCAAGGCAACAAAGTAACGAACCAGACGAGAATAAATGTCGAAAAGTTGACGCCATTTTTATTCGAGGCATTTTTCGATGTTACAGCGTTGCCGAATGGAATATATTTTGTTCGATATAGCTCGCTCGATGAAGGCTTTTCGTTCTTATTAATGGTAAACCGGTAGCAAATTTTGTATGATAATTTTGATTATAATACTTTAGTAACATAGCGTAAGAGGGGTAAGCATATTTCCTAAGTATATTTTTTAATTTTCCTCCCTCTTGCATTTTTCAATTTTTTTTATTATTCTGCTGTTTAATATCTTTCAAAATGTGATGTTTTATTTCTTCAAAATATTGTTCGCAAACATAGAACACACTGATTCATTCATTCATTCATTCATTCATTCACTTACGAATGTTTCTATGTAATTATTGTAATCCCGTATGGTCTTTTGAATGTAGTAGAATCTTCCAAATTCAATAGATTCATTTCATCCAACAAAGCGATTTTGTTCCAAATGCCGAGGACCACCTAAAAGGAAAAGATGCTGAATGTTCTTCTTTGCGTTTGTGTTGTCCTTTGATTTAGAAAGTTTTATAAAAAATATTGTTTTGTATTACAAAAATGGTAAAAAAATGAAAAATATATTTTCTTTTGGTCTTTGCCATTATTTTTGGCTTTGTGTGGGGTAGCAAAGCCGAAGCGGAATGTCCACCAAACTGATATTTTGATTACTGTTATCGAAATGCCGAAAAGTGATTGTTGTCTTCTTTTTGGGTGTGGTATCGGATTAATAAGAAGCACACCCGGAGGGACTCGAACCCCCAACCTTCTGATCCGTAGTCAGATGCTCTATCCAATTGAGCTACGGGTGCGCATTTAGTTACTCGTAACTTTTAATTTATTGACGAAAGCTGTAAGTCTCGATTTTCGACGTGCTGCGTTATTTTTATGAATCACTCCGTGAGCAGCAACTCGGTCGAGAACGCTGTATGCGCGCTGAAGTTTTTCAAGTGCTTCTTCGTATGTCTTACACGATTTAACAGCCTTGATAGCAAGCTTCATCATTCTTTTGTTACGGCGGTTGTAAATACGTCGCTTAACATTCTGCCGTATCCTTTTCAAAGCCGATTTGTGATGCGCCATAAATTTCTTACCTTTAGTTTAAAAGAGTTACAAAATTACAAAATTTGAAAAAAATATAAAAGAAAATTATATTTCTTTCCAAACTCCAATGCGATAAAATTTTTCTCTACGCCGACGGACTAACTCATTGGGCGGAATATTAATTAATGCATTTAACTCTTCGGTTAAAACATTGCGAAGAATTTCGAACATACGTTTGGGGTTTTTGTGTGCTCCGCCAAGTGGTTCGGGAATTATTCTATCGATTACACCTAACTGGAACAAGTCCTTTGCGGTAAGACGCGAGGCTTCGGCGGCTTGTTCCTTGAAATCCCAACTTCGCCAAAGGATACTCGAGCAGGATTCGGGGGAAATCACATTGTACCAAGCATTTTCGAGCATCAAAATTCTGTCGCCGACACCAATTCCAATTGCTCCACCGCTTGCACCTTCGCCAATGATAACAACAATTATTGGAACACGAAGTTTGTTCATAAGGAACAAATTCCGAGCAATTGATTCGGCTTGACCTCGTTCTTCGGCTTCCATTCCGGGAAATGCACCGGGAGTATCGAGAAAAGTAATAATTGGCTTGTTGAATTTTTCGGCAAGTAGGAACAAACGATGTGCCTTTCGATAGCCTTCGGGGTTTGGCATACCAAAGTTGCGGAAGAGGTTGGATTTGGTATCTCGTCCTTTTTGGTGACCAACTACCATTATGCTTTTGCCATCGAAACGGGCAATTCCCCCAACAATTGCAGGGTCGTCCCGAAAACACCTATCGCCGTGTAGTTCTACAAAATCTGTAAAGATGTTGTTGATGTAGTCGAGTGTATAAGGTCGGTCGGGGTGGCGGGCAATTTGAACACGTTGCCAACGAGTAAGATTATTGTATATCTGTATTTTTAATTCCTCGACTTTTGCTTGCATTTGTTGGATTTCTTGGCTAATATCGACAACTTCGTTCAACGACTTCATTTCTTCGATTTTCTTTTCCAATTCCCAAATTGGCTTTTCGAATTCCAACAAAAATTTGGGTGGGTTTTGGTTCATTTTCTTCTCCCAAAATATTTGAACATAACTTCTAAATCCAAAAGTGGGGAATAATTTTGCTGATAGTATTGATTAAGTTTTTCGATTGTAATCGGCGAAAGATGAATGTCCCGATATGCATCGGCGAGCGAAATCAATGGCTTCTTTTGCCTTGCAACATCAAATTTATCAACTCCTACTAATGTCATCTTCCCAATTAAGACATTCAAAAAATTAAATATACCCTTTTTGTCTTTACTAAAATAAATTAATCTTATCGGAAAACCAAATGTTAAAAAGAACAAAGCAAAGACAATATCGATTAATCTTTTGATTAATCTGAATCTAAATTTGTTGATGTTGTAGTTGGGGATTGTCGGTGAAATACCCGAAATTTCCTGCAAAATGCGAGATGCGACCAAATCTTCGTATTCTTGGGCAAAATGAAATCGAACATTTGTGGAATCTATCTTTTGGATTTTTTTCAAATAATCGGCATTATTCAAGGAACTGTCGGTAATGATGACCTCATTGATTTGATTTTTCGAAATGATATTGTTCAATTGCTCAATTGAACCGAGTATCGGAAATTCAATCGCACTTTTCGAGTTTGGATTGTGAGTTGTAATAATCCCAACGATTTGAGCATTCAATGTATCGGATTCTTCGAATCGGGAAATTAAATTTTTGGTCTTTTCGTTGAATCCAATAAAGGCAATTCTTCTTGGCGATTTTTCCCCTTTTGTCTTAATAAGAATGGAATAAATAATTCGAGAGGTTGTAACTGCAACCAATGTAAAACCAATTGTCAAAAGTAAAACCCCACGACTGAAAGCATACTCTTTAAAGAAATAAGTTAGCGACGAAAGGACAAAGAAAGAAATGAACAATGCAAAAGCAGAACGCCAAGGGCTGTGTATTTTTTCGAAATACTCACCCGTAGCAATCATCGAAAGAAATGTAATGGAAGAAATTACGATGAAAACAGTTGGGTATGCATAATCGGGGAAACTGAGAAAATCACCAAATCGAATTTTGCTTGCTAAAAGGAGTGAAAAGTTAATTGCAAATAAATCGAAAACTATGAAGAAGATTTCTACTTTGTGTTTCCAAAATTTGGTTAGAAATTTTCGAAGAAGAATTCCTGTTTGGAGAAAGGCGAGGAAAAATTTTGATTTAGCGAAGTGCTTTTTCGAAAATATTTCCATTGCTTGGTAGAAGTGCGAGATTTCGTCGATTGGGCTACGTTTTGTGCTTTCACCTTTGTAATGGATAATAGATGTTGAATGGACATAGGCGACTTCCCAGCCGAGTTCCTTTGCGCGATAGCACAAATCTAAATCTTCGCCGAACATAAAGAAATCGGGGTCGAAACCGCGTGTTTGTTCAAGTACTTCCTTGCGAACAAACATAAACGAACCACTGATAGCATCAATAAAATAAGTTTGATTTGGGTCACGATATGTTTGATTGTATTTTCCAAAAATTTTCGATTTAGGGAAAAGTGCCTGCAATCCAAAGAGTTTGGAAAATGCAGTCCAAGGTGTGGGAAAACCACGACGGCAGGCAAGTTGCAAAGAGCCATCGGGATTCAATACTTTGCAGCCTGCAATTCCTACCTTGGGATTGTTTTCCATATACTCGTACATAACCATAAGGGTATCTTCTTGGAGAATTGTATCGGGGTTAAGTATTAGAACATACTTTCCTTTTGCGTAGCGAAAACCAACATTATTAGCGTAGCCAAAGCCGTAGTTCTTTTCCAAAGGAAGTAGCACGACATCGGGGAATTTTTCCTTAATAAATTCAACACTTCCATCGAAGGAGTTGTTATCGACGACAATTAGTTCGTAGGGGAAAGGAAAGTGGGAGCGTTTAATCGAATTTATGCAATTGAATAAGAAATCTTTTACATTGTAGTTTACAATTACAATCGAGATAACCGGCGATGAATTCATTTATTTGAGGCAACCGAATATTTTGCAAAATTTAAGTTTCCAAACGAGGAAAAATGCTTCGAAGATAATTTTTTTGTTCATTTTCGAAGTTCCATTTTGGCGGTCGTAAAAGATAATTGGTATTTCTTTTACCCGAAAACCTTTTGCCCAAAGTCGGAAGTTCATTTCGATTTGAAAGCCATAGCCATTGGTTTTAATTTTGGAAAGGTCAATTTGACGAAGTGCTTCTGCCCGAAAGCATTTGAATCCACCCGTTGCATCGCGAATTGGCATTCCAGTAACTATTCGAGTGTAAAGGTTTGCAAAGTAACTTAGAATTAATCGTTTAAGAGGCCAGTTGATAACATTAACACCTGTTAAATATCGGGAGCCAATTACAAGGTCGGCATCTTCGAGTGCTTCGAGAAATCGAGGGATATCATCGGGTGAATGCGAAAAATCGGCATCCATTTCGAATATTGCTTCATATCCTTTACTTAATGCATATTTGAATCCCGCAATATAAGCGGTACCAAGCCCAAGTTTACCTTCGCGAACAATCAGATGAATTCTGTTGTCGTTTTCCATTAATTTTCGCACAATTTCGGCTGTTCCGTCGGGCGAGTTATCATCGACAACTAATATGTTAAGTTTTGGCTCGACAGCAAGAATCTTATGAATAATTCGCTCGATATTATCTTTTTCGTTGTATGTCGGGATTATTACAATGGCTTTCATACTAAATCAGAACTAGACGTTTGCGAATATCATCGTAGGTTTCTAATTGAAGAATCTGATGTGTAACTTCTTCGGCTTTAACCGAATCGATTTCGGATATCCACTTTTTGACTTGCAAGAAGTTTGCAGGGGAAACACTGATGGAATCCAAACCTAAACCAATAAGAAGTTCTGTAGCAGCAGAGTGAGCAGCAAGTTCACCGCAAATACCGACGGGTTTGTTGTGGTAGTGGGCACCTTCGGCAGTCATTTGCATAAGTTTCAGAACAGAAGGATGGAATGGGTCGAAATAGTTTGCAACCAATTGATTTTCACGGTCAGCAACGACAGTATATTGTGTTAGGTCGTTAGTTCCGATACTCAAAAAGTCGACATATTTTGCTATAACATCGGCTTGTAGTGCAGCAGCAGGCGTTTCTATCATTGCCCCTATTTGAATATCTTTATCGAACTCACGCCCGTTAGTTAAAAAATCAATTTGACAATCGTTAATTATAAAAATTGTATCCTTTATCTCTTGGATTGTTGTAATCATTGGTATCATTATTTTCACATTTTTATGCACCGAAGCTGCAAGAAGGGCACGTATTTGTGATTTAAGAATTTCGGGGTTATCCAAAAGAAAACGAATTCCACGGAAGCCGAGCATTGGGTTTTTTTCGCTAATTTTGAGCAAAGAATAAAACTTATCGCCACCGATATCGAAGATTCTGAAAATTACCGTTTTTGGATAAAGTTTTTGTGCAACGTAGGAGTAGAGTTCCATTTGGTGCTTTTCGAACTTTTCTAATTCTTTTCGGGAAAAATCCTTGGGAAATTTTACTAAATGTTCGGTTCGGACTAAACCAATGCCATCGGAATAATGAATCACTTGTTGGTCTAATTCTTCGACAAAATTTATGTTAACTTGAAGCTGAATTCTTTTGCCATCTTTTGTTTTGGTTTCTTGTGTAAGTAAATCGCCAAGTTTGTCTTTTAGTTCCCGTTCTTGTTGGATTTGGATATGAAGGTTTTCTTGGGTTTTAGTGCTTGGATTAACAACAATTAATCCTTTGTAGCCATCGATAGCAACAAGGTCGCCAGTTGCAATTTCTTTGGTTGCGTTTTGAACGCCAATGACATTTGTAATCCCGATGGAACGGCAGAGAATCGAAGCGTGGGTTGTAAGTCCACCAATTTCGGTAATTATGCCTTTAACACTTAAATTTTTAAAAACAATGACTTGCTCGGGGGAAACAGATTGGGCAACAATAATCGAATCGGGAGGCAAGTTGGAAAAAAACTTCTTGTTGTTGATTATTTCGAGCAAGTGATTGCGGAGTTGCTCCAATTCTACTGCTTTTTCGACAAATAATTTATTCTTCACAGAAGCTAATGCTTGCAAATAGGAGTTGAAAACAATGTCGATTGCTTTTTCGACGGGTTTGCCACGTCGAATTTCATTAATTACAGATTCAATTAGAACTTGGTCTTGAACCAAAAGCAAAAGAGATTCAATGATGGAATCGACTTGTTGAGAAATGCTTTTTATGTTTTCGGAATATCTTTTCAATTCATTTGAATATTCTTGCACCGCGTTGGTAAATCGTTCAATTTCGTAATCAACATTGACTTCGTTATCGTTGGAGTTGAGGTTTATCGCAGGGATGGCGGGGGGGATCACAAAAGCTTTACCAATAGAATATCCAACAGTAGAAGGAATGCCTTTCAGTATTTTTTCATTTGGGCAGGAATTCAAACTTGCTTCGCTTTCCATTAATTGCTTCTTGAATTGTTTTTACATTTCATAAAAGCCTGCATTAAAAAGATCAATTAGTTCTTGAACTACCTGATGTTCGTCTGGTCCTTCGGCTATAATTCGGACTTTTGTGCCTTGTTCGGCAGGCAAAGTCATCAAACCAATGATACTTTTTGCGTTTACAGAATAACCATCGACTTCGATAAAAACCTTCGAAGCATAACGGGATGCAACCTTGACTATTTCGGCTGCTGGGCGGGTGTGCATCCCTGCTGGGTTTATTACCTCAACTTCTGCTTTTGTCATAGATTACAAAATTAATAAATATTAACTACAATAAGTAATTGTGTTTACTTCAATTGTCATTTTTTTCCACAAAATTGAACAATTAACATTTTTTCATTAAAAACATTTAAGCAAAAATTAATTGTGTTTTTAGTTCATTCGGTCTATTTTGTTTTTTCAAAAAATCGATTGTTACTATGAAACATTTTAAAATATTACTTGTTATTTGTTTGGCATTATTTATTGCCATTTCGAATACAGCATTAACGAAACAAAAGTCTCAAAAACCATACCATAAACGAAGCAAAAGCAAAACTCTTGTAAAAGAATCACTGGATAAACTTAAACAATACTTGATTGGTTTCGAAAATATTTCGTTCGATAACATTTATTCGGCTTGCCCATTGATTCAAACTGTGGCTTTCCATCCAAATTCCAATGTGTTCGAAAACCCTGTCTTTAAAACGCAATTAATTAATAATATCCTTTCGTGGCTTGGCACTCCGTATCGTTATGGTGGTCATTCCAAACGTGGGGTCGATTGTTCTAATTTTGTCGCTATCGTCTTGCACGAGATGTTGGGAATTTACTTGCCTGCTAATGCCGACCGCCAATCGAAACTTTTCACTCCAATTTACGATATCGAAGAATTACGATTCGGGGATTTGATTTTCTTCACGGGCACAAACTCCAAATCCAAACGCATTGGTCACGTTGGGATTTATCTTGGCAATGGCATCTTTGTCCACTCCTCCACTGGCCGAGGTGTCATCGTTACCCACGTAAGTGAATCTTATTACCAGAAGCGGTTTCGCTTTGGTGGACGATTGCAACCAAGCATTTTCGCCATTTCGAGTAATGGATAATTAAGCCTTTTGGGTAATCGCAACACCGAAAATTACTAACAAACCCCCCAAAATGTAAACAACAGAAACTTGCTGACCAAGAAACATTACTGCCATAATGGTTGTAAATATTGGTTGCAAATTGTTGAATACACCAACGCTACTTGCCGAAAGCCTTTTGATAGCATAATACCAAATCAGATAAGCAATTCCCGATGTCATCACACCGAGATAAATTATCTGCAACCATTGGATTGAATTGATTTCGAACAGGTAAGCAAAATCGTTATTTACAAGCGATATTGGCAAATAGAACAGAAATCCCCAAAATACAGACATTGCAGTAGTATAGGTGCTTCCATAAACATCAATCATTTTCTTGCCGTATGTGGAAAAAACAGCCCAAGAAATGCTTGCAACCAAAGCGACTATGTTGCCAAGCATTTCCTCGTAACGAATCCTTATCCCTTTTTCGAAGAGAATAATGAAAATCCCCGCAAATGAAATTAAAATCCCTAAATATTTCCAAAATGTTATTTTTTCTTTCAAGTAGATTTTAGCAATAATCAAAATAAATACGGGACTTAATGAATATGCCAGTGCAACATTCGATGCAAGTGTGTATTTGATGCTTACAAAAAACAGAAATTGATTCAAAGGAATGTTCAACAATCCCAAAATGATGAAGTTTTTTAGATGATGTTTGGGAATTTTCCAAAATTCAATTTTCTTCGACCATAGGAAAACAAGAAAAAATAATGTGGCAAAAATTGTTCGAAACAACAGGATAACAGTTGGTGGTAGTTCGAATGTAAGGTTTTTTGCGAAAATGTGGGTGGTCGAAGCAATCAATTGCTGAAAAATAAGCAGTAAGTAAATCATTTAAACAATTGCATTATTGTTGCGACTTGATTTTCCCAGCAGAATTCGTTTCGAGCATTTTGGATTGTATCGCTGTATTTTTCTTTTTGGTTGAAAATAGTAGCGAAAATGCGGGCAAGTTCAAATGGTGCGATGTTTGGTTCGACAATAGCACCAAATTGGTATTTTTCGTAAACCTTTCGGATTGCAGGCAAGTTGCTTGCAACGACGGGAAGCCCTGCCATAAAGTATTCGAAAAGTTTGTTCGGTAGGGCAAGTTCGTAAGAAAGCGAAATTGGTTCAATCAACGAAAGCCCAATATCGCAACCACTTGTCCATTCCAACAATTCCCAATATGGCTTTGAACCAAGATGATGAAATTGCTTGGATACATTTTCAGCTTCTGCTGTTTCTTTTAATAGGTTCAAATACTCACCTTCGCCAAAGCAGATGAGGTGCAATCTTTGGTCGAAACGTAAGGCGTGTACTACTTTTTCAAGACCCCGACCTTTGAGCAGCATACCCTGGTATACAAGAATAATTGAATCGTTGGGAAGGTTAAGAATTTTTCGCAAATCGATTCGATTTGCGGAATCGAACCTTGGAGGGAAGTTCTTGATTATGAAGTAGTGATGATTTGGGAAAATTTTTCGAAGGTATTCTTTATCCAATTCGCCTGTGACGATTATTTTTTCGACGAACTTTAAGTAATGCTTTTCGAATTTGGCAATTATTTTCTTTTTTAATTTCTTGTCCGAAAGCGATGCCAGTTCGGAATAAATTTCTCTGGAATCGTAGATGATTTTGCAATTATTCGTTCGGGCAATACATTTTGCGATGGGAAGAGAATACACATCGCAAGCCAAAACGAAATCTGCCTTAATTTTTCGAACCTTTCGAATGGCTTTCAGGTAAAAATCGATGAGCCGAAAAATTGTTCGTCCTTTTTGCTTTGCCTTAATCCCAATGAAATGAAAATTTTTGGAATTAAAACGAGGGGGTGTTTCGTCTTTTGCAACGGCAACTATGTTAAAATTCAATTCGAGCAGGGTACGGGCGAAGTTATACGAGCGGGCATCGGTCGATATTTTGTTAAATGCAACAAGTGCAACCGTTGTTCGGCTGTCCATTGTCAATCTCGGAATTTATAGTGGAAAGTGCTACGCAAAATTCCCCGAGAATCGAATCGTTCTTTGAAGTAAATAAGATTTAACGAAGGAGTCATAGGGTCGGCTGCTTTAGTATCTTGCGAAACCCCAATATCAACCCATTCATAGCCATTTTGGATTGCCCAACGGACTGTTTCGTACATAATCAAGTAAACGGGTTTGTATTCTTCGTATTCGTAATGTAGCATATTGTAAAAGCACAACACGACCTTTTCGTTGCAAAGAAAAAGAAGCGAGCCTGCAATGGGTGTTTCCCCCAAATACACCATATTTAATCGAATATTTTCGGGGACAAGCTCTTGAAGTCGGAGCATATCTTCCAGCGAATGAGTTGGGCGTGCGTTGTGTTTTGCTTTATTTTTCACTAAAATTTCGTTAAATGTTGGGAAATCGGTGCTTTGTTCAATTCGAATTTTACCTTCCCGAAGAATTTTCCGAATCGTTTTCCGTGCTGTTTTGTCGAAATGAAGAAGAATGTCATCTTCGGGATAAAGCAAATGGATAGCATGGCTGATGTAATGCAGTTCGAAATCGAACTTACGATAGAGCATTGCATATTCGATGTTCTGAGTAATCTTCTTGTTGTAAATGATTGGCGGTGGAATTAGAAAAATTTCCTTAAAGCCTTTCTTGTCGAAATAATTCATTGTAGTATCGACAAGACGAAGGCAAGTTTCGAAAGGTAGGTCTTCGGTTACAAGCGAACCGTAACTTGCTCCAACGGGCGACCAAAAGATGTTGCCGTTGACAATACCGCCGGGCAAAACTGCCAAAAGTTTGCCATTTTCGAAAAACATTAAATGATGAAAATTATATTTCCCCTTGGGGTGGTAAGCCAAAAAAGATTGCAGATGGAATATCGTTCCATTGTTGGATTTTCTCACGAACGAATCCCACTCGTCGTGGTATTTTTCGGAATACTCTACAACTTCGATTTTTCCCATTTCGCTACGAATAAAAATTCAAAATTAAGTAAAATCGAATGGTTTTAGTTTTTTAACTTTTGAATAACTCCCAGACTTGCTTTTCGAAAGTAACCAAATTTGGACTGAAATTTGTAGAGCAAACGAATGTGAACGAAAGCGAATTTATCGAGTTTGTCTTTTGCAATCAAAATTTCTTTGCTTTGGGCAGGTGTTTCATCGATGAGTGTAGGTGTATCTTCAATTGAATTCGAACCAAAAAGTGCAATTTGCTCGGGTTGGTCAACAAAATCCAATTTTATTTTGTAATATACTTTGAAATCAATAAAGATTGAATCGAATGAGATAATTTTTGGTGGTTTCCCGTAATACATTCGCAAAGTTGGGTCTCCGATGATGTTAAGATGAGCACCACGGTAGCCAAACATTCCTGTTGAGCGGTAAAAATTTTGGTTGTTTGCAGTTCTAATAAATGAAAAAGCGAAGGGTTCGCCCGTAATGAAATAGTGAAAATGCCAAAATGGTCGACCAATCCAACAAGAGAGTAAACAATTTGGGACAGAGCCTATTGTAGAGCGAAGAAGATTTCGTTGGCTGTCCCAATCCCAAAGATAAGAACCAAAAAGAAACAGGAAAGTAGTGTTGATTTCGTTTTCCGCACATTGGCGGGAATTTAGTGCTTGCCAAATCGAAGTATATGAACCAGAATTGCAAGCATAAGATAGATGATAGTATTTCTGCGAGATGTTTTCGAAAAGTTTGCCTTCGTCGATTGTGTCGGAAATTGCGTAGAAATTCATCCAAGCATTGCTGGCATAAGATTCGGGCGAAACAACACCAAAACCATCGTCAATTAAGGCATTTCTGACGAAAGGGAAGTTGCCAATTCGAAAATTGTGATTCTTTTGCAAATAACGTTTGATTAATTCAAGCTCCGTTTCTCGGAAATCCGAAAGTCCGAAAAAATCAATTCTACCAATTGCTGTATAAATCGGAGCTGTTAAACTTGTTTGGTCAAATTTGCCATCGAAAGGGAAATTGTAATTTTCTTCTCTTGCCGAAGTATTTGCAAATTCTTCCGAATCAGTCCATTTGCAGTCTGGGCAAACATAGAAAATGTCGGCGGGAAAAGCCCCAATGTGGTCAGGGTGTGCATCGAAAGTATAGTTACCTGTATACGGCACGGGAACACGTCCAATCAAAACGACGGCACGAAGTGGTTCGTTCCCCAAATGTATATATCGCCAAACGAGCCTTTTTACTTTGTTTACAGCAATCGGATTGAAATCTTCGGAACGAGGAACTGAACGAATTATTACACCCCATCCGTCGGCATGCAAATCCCAAGCAAATTGCTCTAATTCCGATTTAATCGAATCAATAATTGTTGTATCGACCAAAACCAATACCTTGCCCGAGGTAAGTTTTACGTCTTCGCAATCACCGATAATGTAGTATCCATAGGCACCAAGTGTATCGGCGTCGAGAATAAATGAATATTCCTTTGCTGTATTTGGTGGGATAAGGGTATCGGTGTTATCTTCTTTTACTTCGAGCCAATGCTCGCTGTGGATTGGCTTCGAATGAATCGAAAGATTGCCATAAAAAGGAAAAGTAGGAAAGTCGAATTTTACAATGATTGTATCTTCGATTTTACTAAACGAAACAGATGGTTTGATGACAAAATCTTTTGTTGTAAATTGAGCAAAAGTGGTGAACAAAGGAAGTAGCGAAAATAGTAAGAAAAGCGATTTACTCATTTTCGATTAAAAATATTTCCACACGGCGGTTTTTCGAAAGGTCAGTTGCCGAAGCGGGTTCGGATTTCCCTTTGCCTTCGATTTTAATTTTGGAAATGTCGAAATTCAAAAGATTTTGAAGTAAATTTGCTGTGTTCTTTGCACGGCGAATCGAAAGGTTCATATTGTATTCGTTTGTCCCCGTTTCATCGGTATGCCCAACTACCAAAAGCTGTGAATTTGGGTTTTGCATAATAAAATTTTTCAAATCCATTAACTTTTGCTTTTCAAATGTGTCGAGTGTATCTATGTTTGTTTCGAAATATACTGTTTTTAAATGAGTTATCTGTGGGGAAGTCATCAAGCCAAAGCCAAAAGGTTTTTCTTTTACCAAGGAAATATCGTAGTTTTGGATAAAAGTGTTTCGAATATTTGCTGAACTTGTCGAAAAACTTATTGGTTCGTAACCCGAACATCTTACGAAAAAGTTGTATTGTGTGTTGTATGGAACAACAAAGCAGAATTTGCCGTTATGAATTGTATCCTTGAATTCAAAGTCTCGTTCGAAATCGTGTATTTCGAATTCAACAGGATGTCGAATCAAGTTTTCGGGTTTGTCTTTTTCGGAAATTGTGCCTGAAATAACTACATAGTTTTGTGGGCGGTAGGAGCTGGGAAGTTCTGCTAAGAATATACCCGCACCATCTGTATCTTTCGAAACAAAATATGCTGTATCGCCAAGTATATTAAAAGAAACTGAATTTTCGTCAGCAGAAGTGTTTAGGACTGAATCCATTGGAATTGGGAATGACCAGTTTAACCAAGAGTCATCCATTCGTCGTGCGAAAAACAAATCGAGGTCATTGCCGTTTGGCTTACGATTCGAGGCAAAATATAATGTTTGATTATCGAACGCAAGGAATGACACAAAGTCGATACCTTGTGAATTAACAATTGCACCTAAATTTCGGGGTTCTGAATACTCGTTGGTCGTGTCGTTGTAAAATGAAATGTAAATATCGAGGCCACCAAGCCCATCGTCACGCTCCAAACTTAACAATAGGACTCGTTCATCGGATGAGATTGTAGCAGAATACGATTTGCTTTTGTTGTAATAATTTCGAATTTTGAGTGAATGCGACAATTTCCATTCGTTGCCAAATCTTCTTGCAATCCAAAAAGGGGAGTTTCCATTAGGATATTCGCCATAAACCAATGCTTTTTCGCCACTTGGGAAAATGTACAGCAAAGCATTGCTTGTAGACAAGTTGAGATTGCCTTCTAACTTCCGAGCCTTAGACCATTGGTTATTCGAATCAAGAGCAGAATACCAAATTTCATCGTCATCACGGACGCCACCTGTGTTGTCTTTGTGCCATTTCCTATCGAAAAAAAGTGTCCTACCGTCGGGCGCGATTATTGGCAAAAGTGTAGGTTGGTGGGAATTGATTGATTGAGGTAAGCGAATTTTTTGTTGCTGAGCAATCGATGCTATATTTGTGGAAAATAACAATAGCAAAGCAAACACATAGCAAATGTAAATTTTCACAAAGTATTTCGGAGCGGTCGCAAGCATTCTAACTAATTAAAATTTTTTTACAGATTTCGAAAAAAATATTAACGTTTTTTCGATAATCAAATTTCATTTTTACGATTTCGAAAGAATTTTGCGAAAATTTTTCGTAAAGTTCCTTGCTTTCGTAAATTTTTCGAATGAATTCCGCAAGTTGGACAGAATTTTTAGGTTCAAAAAGCAAGCCGTTGCGTCCGTGTTCAACTATTTCGGGAACTCCACCCGAATTTGTTGCAATCACGGGAAGCCGTGAAGCCATTGCTTCGATAGCAACCAGACCAAATGTTTCCGAATGCGAAGGCATAACAAATAAATCGAAAGAATTCATAATCTTTGGAATTTCGTAAGTAAAATTGATTATATGCACTTTCGAACTCAATTTGTATTCGGCAATCTTTTCCCTTAAAGCGTTGAAGTAATCTTGGCTATCAATGTTACCAACGAAAACAAGGTCGGAGTTTGTAATGTTGGCTTTGTGAAATGCATCGAGCAAATCTAATTGTCCTTTCAATTGCTCAATCCTACCCACACATCCAATAATGAATGAATCGAGTGGGAGATTGAATTTTTGTCGAATTTCAACTTTTTTGTTGTGGTATTGTTCAAACTTTTTCCAATCGACCCCGTAAGGGCAAACAAAGACTTTCGAAGGTTCGATGTTCGTGGTTTCTTCGAGCATCTTTTTCATTGCTTTTGTCAAAACAATCACACCGTCCAAGTTTTTGTAAATCCAGTTGTGGTAGATATCCTTTTTGTTAATACCCGATTGCATTTGTTGGTAGAAAATAATTTTAGGCTTTCGTTTCGATAATTTTTTGGCTAAAACAGCAGTGCCAAGTAAATTACTTTTTGGGACAATGCACAAATCAATTGAATGGCTATCGAGAAAACGAGAAAGCTTGTAAGAATAAATTGGGTTGAATAAACTGCTCTTTTTCGACAAAGAATAACAACGGAGATGATTTTCTCGGGCAAATTTTTCGCTACGAGTTTTGGGTTTCGTTATTACAAAAGGTTCGATATCAAAGTCGAGCGAATCCTTTGCTCGAAGTATTGTTTGAATTTCCAATCCGCCAAATCCATCCAAAGGAACAAAAAAGCAAAATCGCATATTCCATAATCTTTAAAACTTATCGACGAGATGAATTCCGAAAAAGTTTTTTTATGTATTGTTCGCTCACACCAAGTTCCCGAGCTATTTGTTTAAATGTCTTTTCTTTATTCTCTTTCATATACCGAAATACGAAATTATCGAGTCGGGAAATTTTCGGGACGTAAATGGACATTCCCCCACAGTTACGCAACAAGCTTCTAACAGTTTCGATCCCACAAACTTCTGCAATGATTTGCAAATCGTCGGTTAAATCGCTTTGCTCAATTTTCGAGAAAATGTCATTCATTTTTTCACCTTATTATTTTTTTGTATATTTGTAATTGTAAAATTTTCATAATTATTTTGTATTTTTTACTACAAAATTATGTAATAATTACATAAAAAACAAGTGGAAAATTTAAACAAAGAAATTGGCGAACGATTGCGATTTGTTAGAAGCATTTTCAACGAAGGTGGAAAACTTTCGGCTAATCAATTTGCGCATCTCGTTGGCGAAACTGTTCACCGAATTTTGAATTACGAAAATGGTAGGGCAAGTGTTCCAATTTCGTTGCTGATTACTTTGTACCGTAGGGGGATAAATCCAATATTCATACTTACGGGGGAAGGTTCGATTTTTGCTCCCAACCAAGAGGGGAAGGAACTATCGATTCGCCTTGCTCGTAAAATTCCAAACGATTTTTCCCATTTGGCAAGTGTAACAGCCGAAGCAAGTGAAGTAAAAGGTATTAGTTTGGGCGAATTGAAAAACAAGACTGTGGACGAACTTTTCGAAATCGCACAAAAATATACCGCAGCAGCGGGCGACATAATTGCATACATCAAAGAATTAGAAAATGCAAAAGCAAAAAAGTAGTCGTTTAGTTAAAGAACTCGAATATTTGCTTCTCTATTCGCACACTTTTGGCACAGATAAATCCAATGAGATTTCGGCAATTTGCAAAAAGTTGACTGAACTCGGACTTAATCCCGACGTCATCATTCAACAAATATTAGAAAAGATTAATCGGACTGAAATTGGCTACGAAGGTCAAGAATTGGTTTCCGTCGATTTTCCTTCGGCTCAGGCTCAGAATTCAGATCTCGATGATGCGACCGAAGGCATAGCTAAGTTGCTCCGAAAGCAGGGTAAAATTTTTAAAGTTACAGGCGATTCGATGGAAAATTTTGGAATTTTCGACGGGGATTACTTAATAATCGAAGATGGGAAATTTGCCGATGGCGATATTGTTGTAATTAAGATTTACGACAAGATTTTTGTAAAAAAGATACAAGTTCAAGGCAAAGGAGTGCTGTTGAAATCGGGCAAGGAAGGACTACCCGATTTTAATATTCCAAATTTTGACGATATCGATGTTTTGGGTCGTGTGTCGTTCCTTTTGAGAAAAATGTAACCTAACAACATTTTCATTTTTCGAATGGTTCAATCCTCTGATTTTTCATAATTTGAACTTTTGTAACATAAATTTATTGTTTTATGGAAGAAATTAAATTTTCTTTGGAAAATCAATTGGTTTCAATTGTCAACAAGGATAAGAAGGATTTTTCTCGAAAGGATTTATTGAAAATTATTTCCCTGTTGGGGCTCGAACGAATTACTTTTCATTATGTTGCCTCCGATGGTCGTATTCGTGAATTGCGTATTCCAATTCAACACCGCTTACAAGTTGAACAGACTTTAGCCGATGGCGAACGAGTAGATGGCTCATCGCTTTTCAAGGGAATGGTCGAAGCTGGGAAATCGGATTTGTATGTTGTTCCGATCTATCGGACTGCATTCATTAATCCATTTGACCCGAAGAGCATCGATTTTGTTTGTCGCTTTTTCGACCAAGATGGAGAACCCGCCAATTTCACTCCCGATAATATTTTGGTTAAGGCAAAGAATCTATTGAAGGACAAATTCGATGTCAATTTATTCGCTTTGGGCGAGTTGGAATTTTACCTGATTTTCGACAATACCGATAAGCATTATGTTCTTAATAAACAACGTGGATACCATGCTGCGTCACCTTACGCAAAAACTACCTCGATTGTTAACGAGATGCTTTCTCTCGTTGCTCAAATTACAGGAAACATCAAATATGCTCACAATGAAGTAGGATTCATTGCTTCGTTGGATAGCGAAATTGAATGTTTGCGGGGTAAATCTGCCGAGCAGGTGGAAATTGAATTCAATCTTGCCGATGTTGAAGACACAGCAAATGACTTGATGCTTTCAGCTTGGATTATTCGGAATGTGGCACGGAAATATAATGCTTTTGCTACCTTCTTCCCAAAGATTGACCCTGGTCACGCTGGCAATGGCTTACATTTTCATTTGGCTTTGCAACGCAATGGTGAAAATATTATGACAACATCCGATGGTAATCTTTCCGAGTATGCTTTGCAATTGATTGGTGCTCTTTGCCAGTTTGCACCGAGTTTAACTGCATTTGGGAATACAGTTTCCGCTTCATATTTGCGTTTAGTTCCTGGGCAGGAAGCGCCAACGCGGGTTTGCTGGAGCCATACTAATCGGAATGCATTGATTCGGATCCCATTGGCTTGGACGAAGAAAAATAATCTTGCAATGGAAATAAATCCTGCCGAAAAAGAAAAGTTTGAACATTTAACATCACGGCAGACTGTAGAATTGCGTAGCCCCGACGGTAGCGCTTTGGTTCATCTCCTTCTTGCGGGGATTTGTGTTTCTGCCAACTGGGGGCTAAGTAATCCCGAAAAAGCAATCAATCTTGCTAAAATGTATGAAGTTAAAAAGCAAGATGTTGGGTCTCTTTCGCAAGAATTGGAAGTTCTTGGAACAAGTTGTGTCGAATCGTCCGAGAAGCTGCTTCGTCATAGGGCATTCTACGAATCCGATGGAATTTTCCCGTCTCGGGTAATTGACCATTATGTTGCCCAACTTCAAAACGAAAACGACAAGGATTTGAACAAGCGGCTACTTTCTTTGCCCGAAGAAGAAAGAATTATTGAATCTCGACGTCTGATGCATAAAAATCTCTTTCGCTGCTAAATTGCGATAAAATTAAACAAAATGAAGTTATTTGTGCAAAGTTTTTTAATTTTGTAGTCTCTTTTTTTGTAATTATAGGGTTACATTATGAAGCGAACATATCAGCCAAGTCGGCGGAGAAGATTACACACACACGGCTTTCGTGCTCGAATGGCAACCAAAAATGGAAGAAAGGTTCTTGCCCGACGTCGCCAAAAAGGGAGATACAAACTTACTGTTTCGGACGAAAAGAAGAAATACTGAGGCTACGTTTGTGGTATCCAAAATAAAGTTGGAAACAATTAAGCGAAAAAAAGAATTCGAATGCCTCGTAACTAATGGATTTTGGTTACGAGAAGGTCCATTGAAATCCGTGATTCTTTTCCGAGAAGATTGCCAATTAGAAACAAATTTTTACAAAATTATCTACGCAGTTACAGTTAGTCGAAAGACAACAAAGAAAGCAGTTGTTAGAAATAGAATAAAAAGATTATTGCGTGAATCATTCCGTAAAGTTGCATCCGAAGATTTTCCTAATGATATTTGGAAAATTCACTACATTTTGTTTCAATGGACAGTTGCACCACAACGTGCTTGCGAAATTAACCTTTGGGCTGTCTATCCGACAGTTAAAAAACTTATCGAAACAGCAATTTTTAAACACTATGTAAAAGTAAAGGGGCTCTGCAATTGAAATACTTACTCATAGGTTTGGTCTATTTGTACAAATATATGATTTCACCAATATTGCCGAGCTCTTGTCGGTTTTACCCAACTTGTTCAAGCTATTCAATTGAAGCATTGAAAAAATACGGGGCTTTGAAAGGAACTTGGCTTTCGGCAAAGCGAATAGCTCGATGCCATCCTTTCAATCCCGGTGGATACGACCCAGTACCATAAATTATATAGATTCTATGGATAAAAAATCGGTACTCGCAATAATATTAATAATGATTATAATGACGATATGGACTTTCTACATTTCCATTCGTCAAGCACCACAGCCTGTTGATGATACACAAAAAGCAGAAGATACTACGAAAGTAACAAACGATTCAGTTGTTACCGAAAAAACTTCTTTTCGGAAGGATACAGCCGAAATTTTTGAAATTTATGGTGAACATTTTGCAAAATTCGTTGGTGGTAAAGAGGACATAATAACAATCGAAAACGATTTGGTAAAAGTTCGATTAACTTCGAAAGGTGCTACTTTACTTAAATATACATTAAAGAATTTTAAAACTTGGGATGGTTTCCCATCGCAGTTAATTTGGGCAAAAGGTGGCACTCCATCGTTAAGATTTTACACAAGGGAAATCAAGAACTTCGACGATAGGAATTTAAATTACACTTTCGAAGGCATCAATAGCAATTTCATAAGAATTCAAGGCAATGATTCAATCGAAATCATTGCGAAATTGGAAATTGCACCAAACAGGTTTGTTCAAAAACGATATGTATTCTATGGCGATAAATACCATTTTCACAACGAAATCCTGCTAAATAATTTGGAAGATGAGCTTAGTCCGAAAGGTGTAACCTTACAATGGTACGATGGTCTTCGCTACCAAGAACAGAATTCAATCGATGAATCGAGCGAAGCTATGATTGTCTCTTCATTCAACGATGCAATATTTGAACTTGATGCAAGTAGTGACGAGCCGCAACAAGCCAGTCCATCGGGTAAGCTCGACTTTGTTGCTGTAAAAAATAAGTATTTTACAGCAGCAATAATCCCGAAACCATTCCAGTCCTACGATGGAACGGTAAGGATGTATGGTTACCGTGAGTTTGTTCAAGACGAAGGTGTGATTGAAAAGTACAATTTCTATTTGGATTTTCCCTACCGTGGTGGAATACTAAAAAGGAATTTCGACATCTACATTGGTCCGATTGATTATGGTATTGTAAAGGAATATGGAATAACAGCAGTGGTCAATTTCGGTTGGCGCATCATTGTTCGCCCGATTGGCGAATTCTTTATGTTGCCAATCTTTAAGCTTATTTATAAATTTGTTGGCAATTATGGGATTAGCATAATTATCTTTGCTTTGTTGATGAAGTTCATTCTTTACCCACTTTCTATTTCCCAGATGCGTTCGGCTCAGAGAATGCAGCTTTTGGCTCCCGAAATGCAGAAAATTCGTGAACAATACAAAGATGACCCACAAAAGCAACAACAAGCAATTTTGAGGCTTTACAGCGAATATGGTATTAACCCGATGGGTGGATGTTTGCCACTACTTTTGCAATTGCCGATTCTTTATGCTCTTTGGGCTGTTCTGCGTACTGCAATTGAACTCCGTCAAGCTCCTTTTATCCTTTGGATTACCGACCTTTCGCTACCGGATTATATTTTGAATATGCCTTTCCCAATTCTCGGAATAAAGCATATTTCGGGGCTTGCTGTACTTATGGGTGTTACGCTTTTCCTTCAACAAAAACTGACTTTGACAGACCCACGGCAAAAGGCTATGATTTACATCTTACCAATTATGTTCATCTTCTTGTTTTCGAACTTTCCTTCGGGTTTGAATCTCTATTACTTTATGTTTAATCTATTCAGTATTGCACACCAAGTCTATTTAAATAAATATTCAAAAAAGAGATTAACACTTGCCGATTTGAAAAAAATGCCCAAAAAAGAATCGTGGTTGCAACGCAAAATTCGAGAAGCCCAAGAAATTGCCGAAGCCCAAGGAAGACGCATCACAGGGCAAGCTCGACAACAACAAAGACGGACTCAACCCAAGAAAAAAAAGAAATAAGTAGTGTTAATATGTTCTTAACAATTGCTTTGCATTTTCTCATTAAGTTTGTTGTTCTAATAAATGTGGAGTTTGTATGAAAAGGCTCTTTATCTTCTTTGCATTATTTTTAACTTTTTTGCTAAATGTAAATTTATTGTCTCAAACATACCCGAATCCGTTCGACCTTTCTTCGGGAAATTACTCGCTTACGGAATGGGCTTCAACCAATACTGCGGGGACATACCCACCGAATATGATTTTCCATCGTGCTTCTGTTCAGGACCCGACTCTATCGGCAGAAATGACTACGAATTATACTTCGGCGTATAATCTGACAAGTGGAACTCGAATTAATGGCTTAGGTGCCGATGGCTTTTCATTTTTAAATACTGGAACCAATGGGAATCTCGGCGCTGCCGTGCTTGCTATCAACACAACAAACAGAACCAACATCGTTGTTAGTTTTGTTGCGGGTTTTGTAAAAATTTTGGGAACAACAAGCCGAGAGTATAGAGTTGTTTTGCAATACAAGGTTGGCGATGGTAGTACATTTCGTAATGTTACCGACGAATTCGGCAACCCAGTTGCATATACCTACAATGAGTATGTGAACCATCCGAATCCGACGACATTGCCACCGCATTCGCAAAGTTTTTCGGTTCGTTTGCCAAACGATGCAGAAGACCAACCCGTTGTGTATTTGAGATGGAAATATTATTTCCTTGGAACTGGCTCTGGAAATCGTCCGGAACTTCGGGTCGATGACATTTTGGTGCAAAGCGAGTCTTCCCTTGGTGGTGGGACTCGGCTGAATGTTTCGAATATCACGCCGGCAAGTCCTCTTTCGAATATTCCATTTTCTGTTTCAATTGCCTGCACCGACGATAACGGAATTGCAAAAAAAGTTTCTCAAAATACAACTGTTCGTGTTTCTTTGGTTTCTGGTTCGGGTACTTTGACTGGAACTTTGGCAAAACAAATTCTTTATAAAACAACAACAGTAGTTTTCGATGATTTGTCATACAATCGCACCGAAACGATTCGTTTGCGATTCGAAGTAATTTCGGGCGATGCTTTGTCCCCTGTCGAAGTAGATGTTGATTTTGCTCAAGGTCCAGCACGAATCGAAATTCAAGATTTATACTCGAAAGGTCACGTCAGTGTTACTCACCCTCCGTTTAAAGTTGTGGCTCTGAATTCCGATGGAAGTATAAACAATCTTTATACAAACTATACAGCAACAATTTACTTCGGTGGACCAAGCAATTTTTATTTAACAGCGAATTTCGTAAATGGTGTTGCAAATGTTCAAAACGTTTCGTTTTCGGCTGCTGGCACTTTTCAAGTCTATGCTTCTTCGCCGGGTTTTGCTTCTTCGAATACTGCAAGTGTCGAAATTAAGCCTCTGCCTGTAATGACTGAAATACACGTTCCAAAGGTGCTCAAAGGAGTTGGTAATTTTGGAACTCGCGTTCCAACTTATGCACTTGTTCGTTTAGATAATTTGCATCCAAATACTGTTTATCGTTTCTTCACGGGCGGGCGTCATCAGGGTTATACTGGCAACCCAGCTACCGATAACGGTGCAGGGAATAATTTCCATTACAATCATATTACCGAAACATATGCTTATTCATCCAATAGAAGTTTAACTGCTGATAATGGCCATTCAACATTTAAGACTGACGAAAACCAAACTACAAAATACATCTGGTTGAATTTAGTTCCAACTACTAATGCTTCGTTCAACGAAGGGCAACGAGTATATTGGATTTTGGTCTTGGGCAACGAGTTGGGGACTTTAATTAGTCGCTACACAACAACTAATACTTCGCTTGCAATGGATTTTGGAAATTCCCCAAACAAGTTGACAGGCATTTACGATATTCAAAGCCAACTACCCGAAAAGGCTTTCATTTGCTTGTTCGAAGACAAGAATGACACCAATCCTGTTTCGATTGCAATTGTCCAAAACGATGGGGCAATTCTCCAAGAAGGTGTCGATAGCCAAGGGAATCCTTTCCCACCTCAAGGACCAGATTATTATAATAATTTGGATAATCAATCAACTTCTTGGGCTACTGTTATTCCAAATAATTTATCCAAAGGTATCCAAAAAATTGTTGTTTACGATGCCAACGGAAACGTAATTAAAAGTATTTACGATAATGATGCTATTTGGGCCGGTGTAAATACGAAAGAAGTATATGGTGGAGCCACAAGTCCAATCGAGTTTCGAACTCCTTTCTTGAGATTAATAGACCCAGTCGAAAATTTCAATGCTTCGATTTGCAACGATGGTTCGTACGAAGTGCGTTGGGTTGCGCGTGGAGTCGAAAAAGTTGACCTTGAACTTTCTGCCGACAGTGGCAAAAGTTACATTAGCCTTGTCGAATCAATTCCAGCCCAAAAAGGCTTCGTCGAATGGCGAATGCCTCGGGAAATTTATTCCGAACGACCCGTCCAATTAAGAATTATCGATTACGAGCATCCAACTAATGCAGACGAAACCGAATATGTTCAATCTTTGACCGATAATTTTGTCATTTACGATGCACCAATTATTACAAAACATACGAAGAGTGCTTTGTTATGCAAGAACGAAAGTGTAAGGCTCGAAGCTTATGGACTTGGCTCGCTACTTTCTTATCAGTGGTACAAGGATGGCAAGCCAATCGAAGGTGCAACATCGCAAGTGCTCGAAATTAACAACGCCAACTACGAAGCTTCGGGTGTCTATACTTGCGAAGTTGGTGGTGCCAGCGTTTGTCCAAGTGTTTTTACAAAGGAAATATTAGTGTATGTTAATACCTCAACAAGTATTTCACGCCAGCCCGTTGATTTCTACGGAGAGCTTGGTTCCACAGCCGAATTTTCTTTCGATGTGCACGCTCTTGGACTCGACGAAAATTTCGAAATCTATCTACAATGGTATAGAAATGGCAACATTCTTGTCGATAATAATAGAGTTTCGGGTTCACGAAGCAATTTCCTTTCAATCAAAAACATTACTTTCGAAGATACTAACGATGTTTATTTTGCTGTTGTCCGAGGAAAATGTGGAATTGATACAACCGTTCGAGTTCGCATTCGTACATTTCCAAAGATTTCACTTGGCTCCGATACCCTTTATGTTTGCGATGACAAACAAGAGTTGACAATTCCGGTTACTATTCCCGAATTGATTCTCGATTCGAAGCCAGTAATTGATTTGTACAAGGATAATATGCGAGTTCGAAGCTTCGACCACGGTGTAACCGGAGTTATTAATGTTCGACTTACTCCAATTGGTAATACAACAATAGGAAATTATTGGTTGGAAATCCGAATTCCCGGACAACGTAACATTATTCGCAGTGGAATTGTAAAGGTGATTAAAATCAGTGAACCTCCAACGATTACCAAAGATTTGCCTTCGGAGCTAACTTTGAAAGAGGGTGAAGATTTGGTTTTGGAAATCGGAGCCAACGGACCGAACCTTTCTTACCAATGGTACAAAGATGATATGCCAATTCCGAGAGCGAACGAATCTTCGTTCACAATTTCTGGGGTAACAACCGATGATGCAGGTGAATATTATTGTTTGGTTTGGAATTGCGATACTGTTAAGTCCAACACAGCGAAGGTTAATATTACATTGTTCGCCATTTCGGGCGTAGCCGAAAGCGAAGTCAATAATTCTCGGGTCCAAATCTTCCCAAACCCAGCTAATTCCGAACTATTCATTGATGTAAATTTGAGCGACGCCGCCATTGGCGAAATATCTATGGCTGATTACTTTGGCAATAGCGTTGCACTTTTGCCACAGATTCAGTTCACAAAAGGTATGAACCGAATTAAATTGAATCTTGAACAGTTTTATTTGGCATCAGGAACATATTTGTTTGTTCTGAAAGTTGGTAACCAACAGCATATTCTGCCAGTAGTAATTTTGAAATAATTGGCAAATCTTTTCCCTAAAGTATCGTTATTAGGCGGGTTTCCGAACCCGCCTTTTTTTGGATAAAATTCATTGTGCAAAACCAAAAGTTCGTAACCCAAAACCAGATTTACTCCAAAACTTGGGGAAAATAAAGGGCGAAGTGAGAAATTATTATTTCATTTTTTGGACAACGAAATAATCTCGGCCAAGATTATGAATTTCGTAACTTGTGTTGGGGAAGTTCGAAAAGAGATTTTCAATTTCTTTGCGACTATAAAGGAAAAGGGGGCACCTTTTTCGGTAAACAAGTTTGCGGCGAAGGCTCAAAAGTCCACCCTTGCGGGGGAAGCTATATAGAGCTTTCTCCCGAGTAACTTGGACAACTTTGCCGATAAATTCTACAGGGTTTGCAATGTAATCCATTACACCAATGATTATTGAAATATCGAACGTTTCGTTGAAATCGTAAGTGAGGAAATCGCCGACAAGAAATTCGCATATATTATCTACATTGTAATGTTTGGCTTTTTCTTTTGCAATTTCAATCATATTTTCGGCGACATCAATTCCAACGACACTTTTGGCACCGACTCTGGCAACGGAAATTGGATAGTGTCCGGGTCCACAACCAATATCGAGTATGGTTTTTCCTTCGGCAGGTTGAACCTCTTGTAAAGTATATTCGAACCGAAGTTTCATACTTCGTCGGAAAATGTTATTTAAGGTTCTTTGGAAAAAGTTGTTTGTATCGTAAATATTCGAGAATTCTTTTGCGTATTGATTGAAAAATTGCTTGACTTTGATGAGTTCATTCATAATTATACTCCGTAAAATGCCTTTCGATATAAATTTCGAAATTAGTAAAGTTGAATGAATTTAATAATTTCAATAATTTACTTTCATTATTTTTCAGGTTAACATATGTTCGAAAATACCGTATTGGGGGAAGTTTCATTCTTGGTTGGTCGGGGTCGATTTCCCGAGGATGTGTGTAGAAAACAATTGGACTTTGTCGAAGTGTTCGGCGAAAAAATAGATTTTTGTAAAGCCAAAATGGAATGAAGCGAAAATATCCACCACCAAATGTAAATTTCAAAGGTGGCAAACGAAAAGTTGAAATAGGAAATTCAAACAACGTTTTGCCTTCGATTTCAATTTGCAATGGATTAGCTCCAATTTTCAAATTGTTAAATTTGGTGGTTTCGAGCAGAGAGGAATCGTATTTATAGCCAGCATCGATGATTTTTTCGAAAAACCAAATTTTATCGTTTGGTACATAGAAAGACGGAGCACGGAAACCGTAAACTCTTTTCCCAGAGATGTCTTCGATAATCTTTTTGGAATCGGAGATATCTTCGAAGAACTCTTCGGGGCTTAACTTCGATATGTCTCGGTGATAGAAGCTATGCGAAGCAGGATAATGCCCACGGCGAACAGCTTCGGTAACTAAATTTGGATAATGCTTTGCGTAGAAAGCAACAAAAAAGCAAGTTGTTTTTATATTGTAATTGTCGAGCAAATCCAGAAGTTTAAAGAAATTCTTTTCGATTCTTTTTGGAAAATTTAGCCAATTTTCGACCTTTAGGGCTTCGTCGTAAGGGATAATGTTAAACCATTCTTCTACATCAATTGAGAAAAAATTCACATTGGAATTGGGACAGATACGAATATTTATGTGTGGCGAACTATTTCTTTCCATTTAATTAAAAGTGGGCTCTACAGGATTCGAACCTGTGACCTCTTCCGCGTCAAGGAAGCGCTCTAAACCAAGCTGAGCTAAGAGCCCATGAGCAAATACAAAATTGCAAAATTTTCTTAAAATTTGCAAATAAATTTTTGTGTTATTCACTCGAAAATTTTTTCTTTCTCTTTTGGAAATTTTGAAAATAAGTTTTAATTTTGTAACTCTTTTTTTTATTATGTTTTATTTTGTATAAAATTTGAAAACATTGGTGATTGTATGAGTATTCGAAAAATTTACGAGACCACATTTATTGTTAATGCAGCACTGGAAGACCCCGATGTCGACTTGGTTATTACAAAAGTAACCAATTATATTACAAATCTTGGGGCAGATATAATCCAAATCAATAAGTGGGGTCGTCGCCGTTTGGCTTATCCGATTAATAAAAAGTATAATGGGTATTATGTCCATCTGATTTACGAAGCTTCGCCAAGTTCGATTCCAATTTTCGAAAGATTCCTTGTACTCGAAGATACTATTCTTCGGCACTTGACTTTGGCACTTCCAAAGAAATTGCGTGAATATCGGATGAAAATGATTGCCGAAGGTCGTGCTACCGAAATTGCACCACAAGAGCCAACGCCCGAACCTACTCAGGCAGAACAAACCCAAGAACAAGAAACAAGCAGTGCTGCGACAGAAGTCAGCGAAACAGTTGAAAATAGCCAAAATTAATTAAGGAGAGAGCAATGAAAGTTATTTTGCGAAAAGATTTCCAAACATTAGGAAAAATTGGCGAGGTTGTTAATGTCAAAGATGGATATGCACGAAATTATTTAATCCCACACGGTTATGCTTACCCCGCAACCGAAAAAGCAATTAAAGCAATTGAATTGGAAAAGAAAAGACAATTGAAGCGAATTGAACAAGACCGACAACGTGCAACCGAGCTTGCCGAACAACTTTCTCAAATTCAAATTACTGTTCCGATGAAAGTTGGCGAAGAAGGCAAACTTTATGGTTCGGTCAGCTCAATGATTATTGCTGAGGTTTTAAAGCAAGAGCATAATATCGAAATCGACAAACGACAGATTGTTTTGGATGAACCCATTAAATCGCTCGGAGTATTCGATGTCAAAATCAAGTTGTTCCAAGATATTTCGGCTACAATAAAAGTCTGGGTCATCAACGAAGATGAAGCTTAATTTTATTCGTTTTTAATAAATTCAGGGCTGTTCATTGCTATGGACAGCCTTTTTGTTTATGAAAAAAGGTGATAGATTTTCGGTAACAATCGAAGCATTGGCTTTCGAAGGTAAAGGACTTGCAAAAATCGATGGTAAAGTTGTTTTCGTCCCAAAAGTTGCCCCCGAAGATGTAGTAGAAATTGAAATTGTCAAGAACAAAAAGGATTTCGCCGAAGCAAAAGTAACCAAAATCATTAAACCCTCGCAATTTCGGATTGAACCACCCTGCCAACATTTTGACGAATGTGGTGGGTGCTCTTTCCAAAACATAGCATACGAAGAACAACTCCGTTGGAAAACAAGGTTCGTTATCGATTCTTTCGAAAAAATTGCAAAAGTTGAAATACCCAAAGTAAACGAAGTTTTAAGTTCCCAAAACATATTCCATTATCGGAATAAGACTGAATTTACATTTTCAGAATTTGCTTGGCAGTCGGAAGTAGAATTCTTAAAGGATAAGCTTTCGTCATCGAAGAAATTTGCATTAGGTTACCACGTTCCACAACGTTTCGATAAAGTTTTGGATATCAACGAATGCCTACTTCAACCTCGAATTGCCAATGAAATCCTAAACCTTATTCGTTCAAAAGCAATTGAACTGCAAGTAAGTCCTTACAACATTGTAACACACGTTGGTTTCCTTCGGAATTTGGTCTTTCGCTATTCTTTTTCCGAAAAAAAACTAATGACAATTCTTATCGTTACAACTCAAATTGGTCGGGCAGAAGAGCAATTTTTGAATTGGTATAAATACGAGTTTCCAAAGAGCGATTTGAGCGATATTGTTATTTTAGCTTTTAACGATTCTTTTTCGCCTGTTGCAATAGGGACTTACAAGGCATTCAAAGGCGAAGAGTATTTGTTCGAAAGCTTATTGGGCTATAAATTTAAAATTTCTCCATTCTCTTTCTTTCAAGTTAATCCGGTACAAGCCGAAAAGTTGATTGAGTTTGTTGTCCAAAACATTGAACCCGAAACATTTGTATGGGATTTATATTGTGGAGCAGGGACAATTTCATTGCCGATTAGTTCGGTAGCCGATTTTGTCATTGGATTTGAATTAAACGAAGGTGCGGTCAACGACGCAAGAGAGAATGCGAACATTAATAAAGTCGGAAATGTCCTTTTTTATGCAAAAGACCTTCATTCGAAACAAATTGTCAATGAATTGAAAGCTTATCAGAAACCCGATATAATTGTAGTTGACCCGCCGCGCAGTGGGCTTCATAAAAACCTTGTTAAAACGCTTCTCGAAATCCAAGCACCTAAAATCATCTACGTAAGTTGTAATCCAACGACCCAAGCACGAGATATCGAGATGTTGAAAGATTTATATAAACTTAAACTGGTTCAACCAATTGATATGTTCCCACATACTTATCACATTGAAAACATTGCAATTTTGAAATTATTATAGGGTCAAAAATGGCTAATTTAGATGCACTTTTAAGATTTAATTTTAATGTTGCAGAAGTATTTACATCAATACAAGGCGAAGGAAGCCGTGCGGGAGTGCCTTGTTTTTTTGTCCGTCTGCAGGGCTGTGAGCTTCGTTGCCGTTGGTGCGATACCCCCTATGCTTTGGAATTAAACCATAAGGCTGTTAGTATGACAGGCGAGGAAATATTGCACAAAATTACAATAAGTGGCACAAAATTTGTGTGTATTACAGGTGGTGAACCATTAAATCAAAAGGCAATTGTACCATTTATGACAGTATTGTGCGACAAGGGTTATACAGTCATCTTGGAAACAAATGGGCATTTGAGTATTTCCGAAGTTGATCCGAGAGTTGTAAAGGTTATGGATATAAAATGTCCAGGCTCGAAAATGAGTAAATTCAATAATTTTAAAAACATAGATTATTTGGACAAAAAAGATGAGGTTAAATTTGTTATTGCCGACCGAACGGATTACGATTGGTCTAAGGAAAGGATTAAGGATTTGAATTTGTTCGAGAAGGTGGGTTCAGTTTTGTTTTCGCCCGTTTGGAAAGAACTTGAACCCCGAGTCCTTGCCGAATGGATAGTTCAGGATGGATTGCCTGTTCGATTGAATTTGCAAATACATAAATATATTTGGGGAGATAACCAAAGAGGTGTATAATTGAATAATAATCGCAACATAGCAATAATTATGGCTGGGGGTGCGAGTCCTTCGCTCTGGCCAATGAGTATTAAAGAACTACCTAAGCAATTTCAATCGTGGGTGGGGGTAAATACTCTCCTTCAAGACACTTTCGAACGACTTACTAATTTGTTCGATATTAAAGATATTTTTGTAGTTACAAGCCAGAAGTATGGAGAAATTGTTCGTATCCAAATTCGTGAACTCCCCGAAGAAAACTTGATTTTAGAACCTTACGCTCGTCATACAATGCCTTGCGTAGCATTGGCTTTAACTGTTTTGGCTACAAAAGTTACCGACGATACTGTTGTTTCGGTGTTTCCTTCCGACCATTACATCAAAAATTTAGGTGATTTTATTGAGCGATTGGAAACAGCAATTAACTTTGCTCGGCAGCGTGACGCTATTGTTGCAATTGGAATTACACCTACCCGACCCGAAACCAACTACGGCTATATTCAAGTCGATAACGAGCAAAGAGATTTAGGTGAATTTTTCGCTCGTGGTATTCGATATTCCAAAACATTTGCAGAAAAACCTGACATCGATACTGCAAAAAGATTTCTCGCATCGAACGAGTTCTTATGGAACACAGGTATTTTCGTTTGGAAAGTTTCAACCTTCTGGAATTCGCTTCGGACTTGCTCTTACGAAATATACAATTATTTCAATGTATTAAAGAAATTTGTTTCGAAAAAAGAATTTCCTAATGCAGTCGAAGATGTTTATCGACAAATACCATCGATTTCCTTAGATTTTGGCATTCTTGAGGTTGCTCGCAATGTTTTTGTTGTTGAATCTAATTTTTCGTGGAGTGATATCGGCACTTGGGATGAAGTCTATCGTTTAGCATTTAAAGATGATAAAAATAATCATATCGTTGGCGATGTAATTGCCATCGATACAAAAAATTCATTGATTCGAAGCTACGAAAAAATAATTGCTGCCATCGAAATCGAAGACCTAATCGTTGTGGACACCCCCCGTGCAATTCTTCTTTGCCGGCGCGGTGCTTCGAATCGAATAATCGAAGTTATCAATTACCTTCGTCTTAAAAATGCGGATTTGGTCTTGTGATATTGAATTAATTGAAAGATTACCCAAATTTGTATTATTTGGCTCTTTCATTTTAATTCAATTATTGTGTTCTTGCTCATCGGCTGTTCGGTATTCAAGCAGCAATGGAGAGATTTTCAAAGGTAGTGGCACCGGTGTATATTCCGAGATTGGCTTTGCTTCCTATTATTCTCGTAGCTTCGTCGGGAAGACCACTGCTTCGGGCGAAATTTACAACCCAAATCGATTTACTGCTGCACATAGGACTTTGCCTTTTGGAACAAAAATCCAAGTTACTTGTCTTGAAAATGACAGGAAAGTTGTCGTGAAGGTTAACGACAGAGGTCCCTTTGTTAGTGGAAGGATTATTGACCTTTCCGAAAGTGCAGCAAAAGAGTTGGGAATTATCGAAAAAGGAATTGCAAAAGTTAAAATCGAAATTCTCGAATGAGTGTCAATTTTTTTGCACACTGTCAACTTATTTTGACAAAAAAACATTTTAATTTTCAAAGAAGAACCTAATAATTATTCCTTTTTTGGTATTGAAATTTTTTTTTATGTATTCGTTTCTTAATTTTGTATGCAAGATATAAGTTTTGATTGTACTGTTTTTAATGTTAATATGGAGGAGTTATGTTAAAAAAGCGATTGAACTCGATTTTCGCCATAGTCATTGTGACTATACTTAGTGCAATTTCGCTTCGTTCACAGTTTCTTACCGATATGACTTGCAATATTTTCGATGGAACTTGGTCACCAATAACCGGTGGAACACTTATTACAACTTATTCCGATGACGGTGTTTGGTCGGTGACTTTGCCTTTCAATTTCAAATTCGACGAGTACTACAATAGCTACGTGTATGTGTCTTCCAATGGTTATATTGTTTTCTACCCTTTTTATAACTACTATGCATATTACGGATATTACTTAACTGATGTTTATGCTTCGATTCAATGTATGAGGCGTGACCTTTACGTAGGTTTAACATCTTCGGGCGAAATGAGAGTAGAAGTTCAAGGTGTTGCCCCAAATCGTGTTGTTATTTTCCAATGGCTTGGTGTCGATTTTTACTATGCATATAATGCAAATATGAACTTCCAAGTCAAGCTTTACGAGACATCGAATAATATTGAAATTGTGTATGGTCCTATGAACGCAGGTACTTATTACTTATGGGATTACGGGGATTACTATATGCCCAAGGTTGGTTTTGTTGGGCAAACAACAGCTCGGTATATTAACATTGAACCAGGTAATCCTTTTGTAGCCCACTTTTCTAATAAAAATCCAGAACCTCGGTATACTTCACCTTATGTCAATGGCAATAACTTTGGTTACTTTACTCAAGGAAAGACGATTTCGCTTACCGCATACCCCACTTTAGTAGATGTCTGGCCTTCCGAAGGAACAATTTTGCGGCGAGGTAACATATACGATGGAACAGGTGGAACTCAACGACCAACAATGTATTTCAATAGGATTGCTGGTCAACCCGAGGTTTATGGAAGATACCAAATTTCGGGACCTTTGCCTGCTGACCCACGAAGAAACCCCGATTATAAAGTAATTTACGTAGGTACAAAAGCCGGCGACCCAAATGACGAAGTTTTTTACCTTTCGCCACAACCCTTGGGTCAACCCGGATATGGTTATGTTCCTGCTGCAAAGGGCATTGCTGCAGGGCAAAATGGTGCTTTGGATTTATTTACACGTCGCTCGCAAATCCGTGGGGGCCAGTATATAGTCGAAGCTCAAATGGTTCTGCCAAGCTTTAACTTTGTTCAATCGATTGACCCTGTTACTTTCGTTATTGCAAACGATTACGACTTAGCAATTACATCGCTTATCTCGCCAAAATCCAAAGATGAGCGAAGGTATCCATTAACAGTGCAAATTCCTGTCCAAATTCGTGTTACAAACATAGGAATTACCCGAGTTGATTCCTTCTACGCTGCTTGCACAATTTACAAGAATGGAAACATCGAAATGGTCGATACGGTTCGCTGGCCTACATCTGCTGGCACTCCCGGTTTGACAACAGGGCAAAGCACACAAATCAATTTCCGTATGTTCCGTCCTCGGGATGTTGGCGATTATGATGTTGTGATTACGCTTGTCCCAACTTCACCGCCTTTTGATGATGATACTTACAATAATAGATTTCCACGACAAGGCGAAACATTCTCATTTAATGTTGCATACGACATTGAAGCAGAATCTTACTCTATTCTCACACCCGAAGAAA
>FWWM01003694.1_pt1 | contig 36277 bp, 21 predicted proteins | sample 2228351 | NCBI WGS metagenome assembly FWWM01 (sample SAMEA103939774, study PRJEB20133) | metagenome
TGCGCTCTCGCGACCCTGGGCTAAAATGTGTAACCGCTACGCGGTAAGGAGGGAGGCGGGGGCGGCAGGTCGCGCGGCCAAGGGATCGACCATGCGTTTGCCACCCCGGCGGGCGAGGGGGCGCCTATATCCGACCGCCTACGCGGTAAGGAGGGAGGCGGCGATTGGGGCGCGGGGGGGCGGCGGGGTGGAAGATGGGTTTGGCACGCTGGCGGCCGAGGGCGCGTGAAGGGTTGGCGACGGGGACGCGGTAAGGAGGGGGCGGTGGCGGCGGGTTGCGGGGCAGAAAAAGAACACGCCCAGCCGAATCGGCTGGGCGTGCGAGAACAGGAGGGAAGGGCAATGTACGAGGGCTTGGGGCGCCCTCGTTGGGCAGCCGGCATTATGCGGCCAACACGGCGTCCTTGCGCCGGCGCAAGCGGCCCAGCACGAGCGCGCCCACGCCCAGCGATCCCCAAATCAACGCCGAGGCTGGCTCGGGGACGATGAAGAACTGCACGCCTGGGACGGCCTCGCCCTGCAACGTGGCGAAGAAGTCGAACGTGCTGGCAATGTTATTCGGGTCGTAATCGTTGAAGCCGGTCCCAGACAAACCTGCATTTGCCAGGATGGCATTAAGTGCTGCGATCAGGTCAGAAAGCGGAATAGACCCGCTCGCTCCATAGCTAGCCTGAATCGTCTCGTTTACACGAGTTTCAAGCTGCTCCTTCAAGACGGCGCCGATGCCGAACGGGTCGAATGTTGCCGCAACGAGCAGAGTGTTTGACGCTGGCTTGTCCCAAAGGCCCGGACCTGAAAGCAGTTGGTTTGCGGCGATGGCACCCGAGATAACGTTCACTTGCGAAGCGGTGAAGTTTGCGTTATCAGCGCTCGGGTTGCCTTGTGTGATGTCGGCGGGAGTTGCCAGCGTCCATTGCGCCAAACTTGGCCCACCAGTCCCCCAGGTTCCGGGATCCTTGAAGTTGAACGTGCCCACGCCCGTTGCAGGAACCGCGTAAACGTCAATCTGCCCCGCACTAAACTGGACCGTGGCATTGTTGCCACTCAACGACGTGATCGTACCCTGAACGGCAAATACCGCCACTCCAACGGGCCCTCCGGCAGCGGTCCAGAAACCAGCTTGCAGCGACAGTCCAGAGGTCGTAGTCGCCGTAACGATAGGGGCGGCGCCCACGGCAAATACCGTAGACCCCAGGCCAGGACTCCCCACCACGTTGCTATATGTGGCGCCACCGGCAAAATCAATCCTGACGACACCCGTAGCCGGATTGGCCGGTGCACTTAGCGTACCGAGCTGGCTGAAGAACACATCCGCCCAGGCTGGCGTGGCGAATGCGGCCACGGCCAACGCTAAAAGAAGCTTGGTCAGGTTGCCATAACGCATAATTTGCTCTCCCTTGGGATCCGCCCGAGACCCAGCCTCTGGCGCGTACGTAAACTTCCTCAGTTGCAGGCTCGCAGCCAACCGGCCAGTTAGTGAGCATACGCCGTGCCGAGAGCCGCCACGCCTCACAAGATCTGCCTAAGGCGCAGGTGCCAATTAGATTAGAAACTCGTAAGCACTTGCTACATAACATCTTAAGAAGTATATGCGCTAGGTGCCAATTCAGCGGCAGCCGTTGGCCAAAGGTGGCGCCATGCGCCACGAACCGTCAACAACTCTTTGCTCCATTTACAGTCAGTGTTCAAGTGCCTTTACACTTGACTTGCGCCGCAACAGGGCACCCGAGAGCAGCCTGGCCACACCTGGGCCACCCACACACTTGGCCTGTTTGACCACAAGGGGGCTTCACGGCTGCACCAATGGCCTATCGCAACCACACCAGCCCTGCTTTCCAGCAGAGCCAGGCGACCGGTGCGGCAAGCAACACCGAATCCAACAGATCCAGCACGCCGCCAAAGCCTGGCATCCAGGGACTAGAGTCCTTGCGGCCCAGGTCGCGCTTGAGCAGAGACTCGGCCAGGTCTCCCACCATGCCCGCCACGCCCACCAACGCGCCATACACACCCCAGCGCCACCAGGGGGCCGCGGCAGGACCCCCAAGCGCAGGCACAAGGTAGGCGAACACCAGCGCCGGGGCAGCCACGCCCCACACAAAACCGCCGCACGCCCCCTCGACGGTCTTGCCCGGGCTGAGCAGAGGCGCCAGCTTACGCCTGCCCGCCAGACGACCCACGGTGTACGCCCCCGTGTCGCACATCTTGACCACGAGCACCAGGGATGCAAGCGCCAGTATACCCGCCGGATCCGGGGCCACAAACCGCAACGCCACCACGAACACCAGGCAAAGCCCTACGTACGTGAGCGCCAGCAAGGCCAGGCCCAGCCGTTCGCTTGCACCGCCCGGCTGGCGGTAGCTCGCCATCTCTACAACGAAGACGCATGCCAGGGCCAGTGCCAGCACGCACGCGGGCCAGGCGAGCACCTGTTGCACATTGCCGGTCGCGGCTGCGGCGGCAGCGGCCAGAACCATGCACACGTTGCCAGCATAGACGGGCCAGGCCAGGTGCAGGGCGGCGCGTGCGCCGAGCATCCAGAGCAACTCTTGCGTTGCGGCCACCGCCAGCAGTGCGGCCAGCGGCACGAGCCAACGGCCCGGCCGCGGCCCGGCATCGAGCCATGAGAGCCCCGCGAGTGCGGCAATGAACAGGCTTCCCAGCAGCAGTCTCCAGCGCAGCATGCGGGTTTAGCTCGGCAGGCCGCCGAAGCGGCGCTTTCTGCTGGCGAAGCTGCGCAGGGCGGCGTGCAGGTCGGCCTCGCGGAACTCTGGCCAGCACCGCTCGGTCACCCACAGTTCGGCATAGCTGATTTGCCACAGCAAGAAGTTGCTCAGCCGCAGCTCGCCCGCGGTGCGGATGAGCAGGTCGGGGTCCGGCATGCCGGCGGTGTAGAGTGCCTGGTCGATGGCCGGCTCGTCGATCTGCTGCGGGTCGAGCTGGCCGTGTTGCACCTTGCGTGCAAGGCAGCGTACGGCATCGACGAGTTCGGCCCTGCCGCCATAGTTGATGGCCAGGCAGAGGTGCAGGCCCTGGTGATCGCGCGAGAGGGCGATGGTCTTGTCCATTTCTCGCAGCACGGTTTGCGGGATCCCCTCGCGGCGGCCGATGACGCTTAGGCGAATCTGCTGGCGGATGAGCGTGGTGCGTTCTTCGACCAGGTACTGCTCGAGCAGGTCCATGAGCAGGTCGAGTTCGCTTTGGGGCCGCTTCCAGTTTTCGCTAGAGAGGCAGTAGAGCGTGAGTTGGGCGATGCCGAGCCTGGCGCACTCTTCCGTAATGCGGCGGACGCTCTCCACACCGCGGCGGTGGCCTTCGATGCGGGGCAGCCCCCGGCTTACCGCCCAACGGCCGTTGCCATCCATGATGATGGCAATGTGGCGTGGCCGCTGCTCGTGGGGCACCTCGGCGGGTTCAGCGTGCTGCTGGGGCAGGAGCGTGGCCAATGGGGGCTCCTTCGGCAAAGATGGTCTGCTCGCGATCGGCACCCACCGAGACAATCTCCACGGGGCGGCCCACCACCTCGCTGATGCGTGCGAGGTACCAACGTGCGTTTTCTGGCAGCTCTTCTATGGTGCGTGCGTGAGAGATCTCTTGCCGCCAGCCGGGCAGCGTCTCGTAGATAGGTACGGCCTGACGCAGATCTTCGACGTGGCTGGGAAACGTGGTCAGCCGCCGGCCGTGCAGCTCGTATGCGGTGCAGATCTTGACCTCCTCCAGCTCGCTGAGCACGTCGAGCAGCATGACGGCCAGCGTATCCGCGCCGCTCACGCGGGCTGCGTAGCGGGTAGCGACTGCGTCGAACCAGCCGCAGCGGCGCGGCCGGCGGGTGACGGTTCCATACTCGTTGCCGCGCTCGCGGAGATGCGCCCCGATCGGGTTGTCTTGCTCGGTGGGGAAGGGGCCTCCGCCCACCCGGGTGCAGTACGCCTTGACCACGCCGATGGTTTTGGTCAGGTAGCGTCCCGGCACGCCGGCGCCGGCGGTGATGCCCACGCCGGAACTGTTGCTGCTGGTAACGTAAGGGTAAGTTCCATGATCGACGTCGAGCAGTGCGCCCTGTGCGCCCTCGAACAGCACGCGGCGGCCGGCCTCGAGGGCATCGAGCAAGTAGGTCGTGGTATCGGCGACGTGGGGCTGCAAGCGTTGTGCGTAGCCGGCGTATTCGCGGTGGATTTGCTCTGCGGAGAATGGGGCGAAGCCCTGCGCGCCGGCGAGCGCGGCCAAGAGGGCGTTTTTATGCTCGACGATGCGGGCCAGGCGTTCGCCCAGGCCGGGGCGATAGAGGTCGCCAAGGCGGACGGCGTCGGCCCGCCCCACCTTATCGCTATAGCAGGGGCCGATGCCGCGCATGGTGGTGCCGATGGCCTCGCCATTGCCGGCGGCGCCCTCCATGAGGCGATCCTGCACGATGTGCCAGGGGAAGATGACATGCGAGCGGTCGCTGATCATCAGGTTGCCGCCCACCTGGACGCCGCGAGACTTGAGGTGGTCGATCTCCCCCAGCAGCGTGGGAGGGTTGACGACGACGCCCCCGGTGATCACGCACTGCACCTCCGGGCGCAGGATGCCGCTGGGGATGAGCGAAAGCTTATAGGTCTGGCCGCCGGTGACCACCGTATGGCCGGCGTTGGCACCTCCCTGGTAGCGGACCACAATCTCGTGCTGCTCGGTAAGCAGGTCGACGATCTTGCCCTTGGCTTCGTCTCCCCATTGCAGGCCGATGACACAGGTTCCGGGCACGATCGGGTCCTTGGATTACAAGTTTGGAAGACGTACAGACAGCCGCGCGGCGGCTCTCCGATGGGGCGGCAGCAGCCGGAAGGGGAGGCAAACGCCCATTGCCGCCCAGACACGGTATTTGGGGTGGAGCAAGCGATTTTGCCTGCACCAGGAATACACGCCCACCTCAAGGGGGCGTGTTCCAACCTCCGACTCCCAGCCGATTCAGTCTAGACCAGGGCCGTGGGCGGTCAAGGGGAAAGGGTGCCGCGGCGTGGGACGCAACGAGGCTGCGGCATGCCGGCGCAAAGCGTCACACCCGCACTCGCCGTAGCCGCGGCATGCTGCGGCAGAACGCCCTGGCTGCACTCGCCGGGGCCGCGGCATGGTGCGGCGGAATCTCGCAGCCGTACACGCGCAAAGTGCCGGCAGGCCGTTCTTCGCCATGCTCTGCCCCGACCTCGCAGCCGTACACGCGTAAGGTGCCTACGGCTCCGTTGCCAATGGAGTTATCGACTTGCGGTGGTAGCCGCAAGCGCACAGTCCAGCCTGGCGTGCCCTGCCTCTCGGCATGGCCCACTATCGCACGCGGCACCTGAAGTGGATCAGGCCCCCCTCGCCCGGCTCGAGCGGCTGCGAGAACTCCCAACGCAAGAGCAAAGACTCGCTGTCCACACCTTGCACGCTGAACGCCGCGTCTCGGCTGGCCTGGGCACTGCCCGGCACGTATTCCAGCCGTGTCACCAGGCTATCGACGATCACAATGTTGCCGATGGGCTGGTCTCCCACGTTGTCGAAGCGGATCGTGAACTCTACCTCTTCGCCCACGGCGGCATGGTCGGTGCTGGCGATCTTGATCAATCTCAGCTTGGGATTGTTGCGCAGGTCGCGGACGGTGTAGATCGCTTCTACTTGGCGGTCGAGCACGACCTCGACGGCGGCCATGCCGTCTAAGATCACCTGTACCTGCTGCTCGGTGTGCCAGACAGCGGCGGCCCGCGTCAGCTCTGCCAGGCGGGCCTTCTCTTGCTGATCCATGGTGCCGTCTCGCAGCACGCGCAGGTTGGCATATGGCAAAAATGCATCTTGGAACGCATGGGCATAGAGGTTGGTCGAAACCGCGCCGTCTCCCTGGCGGCCTTGATAGGCGCTTGGAAGCCGCGAGCCCAGGTCGATCTTGGCCTGCGTCCGCTGCAAAGACGTGGCGGCTTGCTCGTACTCGTCCTGTTGCACGAGGAACTCGGGCCGCACGACGCCCGTCGGCAGCACGCTGGTTTCGTTCGCTCCCAGGCCCGTCACAGTGCGCACCGCACCGAACCGCGGGGCGTAAATGCACACTTTGTTCGATGCTTCCACGAGCGTGCGGCCGTCCAGAGAATCGTAATGGGCCACCGTATCCTGGGGATCGACCCCAGCGAGCTGCCACTCGGGCGAGACCGTGACGCCGGCCCCCTCGTCGCCGCCGTCGCAAAGGTACTCTTGCGGCGGCCATGGGCAGCCGATTCCGGGCGGCCGCCATGTATCACCACAGCTTGCCAGCGGCCGCGGCCGACTGCATGCCAGGCATTCTTCGTACGCAGCAGGCTGGATGCCCGTGTAGGCATCGGGCGGCAGTGCTGGTTTCGACGGCGCCGGCCCGTGCGGCCTGCTCGCCGTGCATGAGCACAAGCCGAGTGCGACGCACGCCGCCAGAACCAACGTAGAAGCGTTTCGCAGACGCACTGAAGAACCCTTTGACCCTAGCGGCGAGACTCGGTCGGCTTGGGCCGCAAGGCCACTTTGCGCAGCAGGCCGCGCCGTACGGTGCGCGTCTCCTGCGTTGCGTCTGCGCGGCGTGCAGCAGCGGCCCGATCTGCACGGGTACGAGCAGCATTCGGTCTGCGGCCCGATGCTTCGCCTTGTTCGTGCGGCTCGCGTTGGAACTCGGGCGGCGGTTGATCCGCGTCTTCATCGGCCGCGGGCGGCACTTCGGCCTGTTTTGTGGGCAAGATAAACGGCGGGCAGCCGGCGAGGAAGGCTGGGTCGGATTCGAGATCCGGGTTGGGCACGCGACCTCCCAGCCGCACGATCGCCACGGGCCGGCCCAGGCGGTCGGCCAGTTCTAGGGGGTTGTCGCGCGGGGCGGCGTCCCACCAGGCCGGGTGGAGCGGATCGCCCTGGACGGGCAAGGCATTTTCTGGGTCTTCGAGGTAAACCACGCGGGTAACAAAGCGGCCGGCGAGGGCTGCATCTAGGTCGGCCTGTGCGATCTCGATAGGTATGGCAAACTTCCAGCGCAGGCCTGGCGGCGGATAGAGCCGATCGACCAGCTCGATGGTGGGGAACAGCTCTTCGCCCGGATAGCCTGGGATCTCGCTGATCCGCAGGCGATAGACCTGGCCGATCAACAGGCCTGCCTTAAGCGGGGCGGGTGTCGGCTCAGTGAAGGCACCGTGCGCGGCCAGGGAGATTGCGGCTCCTTGGGGAAGAATCACTTGCACCGGCTGAAAGTAGCCCAGCAGCGGTCCGCCGCGTGCGAGGGCCGAACGTCCCACGTGTCCTGGGGGAGACCAGGGGCCATGCGGGTAATGCACGCCGGTCTGACCGTTAGCGGGCCTATGCAAGCAGGCCAAGGCTGCGAGCAGGCAGGCCAGGAGGCCCGTGCGGTGGCAGGCCCGGTCCGCAACCAGGCGGGCGAATACTTGTGAAAGGCGGACTGGCATGGCCTCGTGCGTTGCCGGAGGTACAAGGTGCGAAGTGGCTTGGGACACGGCCGCAGGCCCAGAGGTGCGGGCCGCCGGGCCTGGGCCGTGAGGGCGGCAGGCACTGCTGCCGGCGGTTTACTCGCAGTCTTCGCAGTCAGGATCGGGATCCGTGCCGACCGGCTGATGCTTGCCGGCAAACGGCTTGCGGAAGATGATCCACGGGGCACGCACGCGCTCGTGGATGAAGGTCCGCCGAGCCGGCCGCGGGTACTGGAAGCCCGGCGTCTGCTTCACGTGCACCTTGACCTTCTCGACCGGGTCGGGGATGCGATAGCGCGTGTGATTTCGCATCACGTGCTTCTGCAATCCGGCCGGTATGCCGTGGGGCACGTGGGGCGGGCCAGGCAGCCCAATGGGCGTGCCAGACATGGTCAAGCCATATTGCGGGGCCGTCACGCCTGCCAAGAAGGGCGGAGGCCCGTTGCCATCGAGATAGCAGGCGGGCACGGCGTCTCCGACCACCTCTTCGCCGCCTGGGATCTCCAGGTCTTTGTTGCCCATGCGGACGATCGCCAGGATCGCCCCGCGGCGGTCGGCCTCGACGATCGGATCCATGCCGGGATCCAGCCGCGTGCTCACCAGCGTCTCGACGCCCGCCAGGGCCAGCTCCTGGAACTCAGCATCCGGCAGGTAGATCACCTTGGTCACAAAGTTACCGGAGAGAACCTGGTCCAGATCTTCCTCGGTGAACTGAATGGGAATGGCATTGTGCGCCAGGTACGCCTCGGTGCGGGGCGTGGTCGGGGCGACCTCAAGGGTCGGGTACAGCTCGACGCCGGCGCGGCCCGGAATCTCGGTCAACTTCAGCCGATAGATCGCCCCCTGCGGGAAGTTGAACCGGCCCGGGCACATGAGCGGTTCTGAGTCGAACAGGTTCGCTCCGCCCACGTCCCAGGTGACGTGCATCCCCTCTGGACCTACAAAGTAGATCTGCGAGTTGGGTGCATACGATGGGTCCGGTACTCCAGGCTCGCCGAGCAACATCACGCCTGGCCCGGGGCCATCGACGCCCGGCCCAGGATGCATGATCTCTTCCGCTGGGGGAAGGTTGTTCGAGAATGGCAGCCGGCAGCCTGCCAGTACCGCCAGCATGCCCAACAGGGCCATTTGGTTTCTCATTGTGTCCCCCTCAATTTTGCTTCGTCCTGCTTCCGGCTGGCTGCCTGCGGTGCGTTAGCCAGGCGTCGGCCACGGCAAGCTGCCGACTGCCGTGGCCTCCGCCGCAGAGCTGGGCCTATAATCGGCACCCCGCGGCGGCGTGCGTGCCGACGCCCGCTGCCAGAACCGCCACGGCCTTGCACCGAACCAGGTCTGCCAAGCTTGCCTGTGCCGGTCGCAAGGTCGACCAGCACTCACGCAGCCCGGTCGTAGCGGCCATTCCGGTTGACGGGGCGCGACGCGCCTCTCGCGTGTAATGGTCGGCCGGGATTTCACGGATTCTTTTGCAAAACCATCAGAACCCCACAATGAGCAGTCTCTTGCCCAGCTTAACGCTGACGCATATCGGCCTCACCGCGCTGGCCGCCGCGCTGCTAGCATGCACCGGCTGCGACAATGCCAATCGGCTTGGCCGCGAGCTGCTTACTCGCATTCGACCTCAAAGTCAAACGGGGCAGGCCCAGCAGAGGTCACGACATGCCCGCAAGCCGGCTACGGGCGCGGACGCGTCGCACCTGCTGGCCAGGGCGCGGCGAGCACTGCTGAGCAGGCGCTCGGTGACAGCACGAATGCGGCTGCGCTCCACGGCCTGGGGGAGCAACCTTGCCGGCGTGGGCAACTATCTTCAGGGCCCCCCATCGAGCCAGTGTGCACGGTTAGAACTCGTGGTGCGTAGCGAGTGGGACGTGTTTTCGTGGCAGCAGGTAGCAGACGGCACGTGGCTTTGGACGCATCGCCAGTTCGGCGACGACTCGGGTCTAACGCGTGCCGCGATTCCCCAGTTGCCAGCACAGGAACCGTTGGAAGGCAGTGCGGCGTCCGCTACATCGGACGCCTTGGCTCAGGGCGGCACAGTGAGCACGCACACGTCGGGAGGCGAGGCACGCTGCAATCTGGCGGCCGTGCCTGGGAACCTGCACTCGCTGTTGGCTTGCATCGACACGTATTGGCAGCTTACGAGCTTGGAGCCCCAGACGTGGCGAGGCAAGCCCATGTGGCTCATCCGGGGAACGCCCAGAGACGCCGCTTGGTCGCGCCTGTTTGGCCGCATGCGGGGCGACGCTGGCGCGGTTGCCTCGGCTCGCCGCCATGCCATTGTGCCGGGCAGCCTGCGGCTGTGGCTGGGCCGCCAGGACCTGTTTCCCTACCGGCTGGTGCTGGAGCAGGCGGGCCAGGAGTCGCACACATTCGGCGCCCCTGACCCTCCGGTGATGCTCGACCTGGAACTGTACGACGTGCGGCTTGACCTGCCGCTAAAAACTGAACTCTTTCGATACGACCCTGGTGAGAGACCGTTTGTCGAGGTATCGGCGCGGTACGAGGGCACGGCCGCATCGAGGGGACGCTAAGCGGCGGGCAGTTTGCGGTGTGCGGGTGCTCGGGTGTGCGGAGGGTGTTTCCCTAGGCGCCGATGGCGGAAGCTCGATGGATGCTCGATCGGCAGGCCAGCCCGCACTCTCGCAGGTGCGGCCAGAACGTTCTGCGGCAGGATGACGCAGCTACGGCGTGTGCGGTTAGCATGTTCTGCGGCAAGCTGCCACCTTGCCCGGCGCGAGCGAGCCAGCGAACATGAAGATGGGCCTTCGCCAGCTTCTGTGCAGGGGCCGAGCGCTGCCAATAACATTCAACGATGGCGACTACCACCGAACCCAGCTCCCTGCCGCTTGTGGCAATCACGCTTGGCGATCCAGCAGGCGTAGGACCAGAGGTCGTGGTACGTGCGTGGCTGTCTCCGGCGGTGCATGCGTGCTGCCGGCCGGTGGTCGTGGGGCATCCAGAGGTTCTCCGCCGAGCTGTGGGGCGATTTGCGCCTGCCTTGACGGTAAAGACCCTCTCGAGTGTAGAGCAGGCCTGCCCATCGAGCCGCATCGTGCCCTGCCTGCCTGCTGGCAGCGACGAAGCTGCCCTCGTGCAGCCGGGCACGGTCGATCCGCGCGGAGGCCAGGCCGCCTACGATGCCCTGGTGTGCGCGGCACGCTTGGCCCTAGAGGGCAAGGTACAAGCCATCACCACCGGACCGCTCCACAAGGCGGCGCTATGGGAGGCGGGGCATAAGTTTCCGGGCCACACAGAGATCCTGGCCACACTCTGCGGTGCTCGATCGTACGCCATGATGCTTTACCTCGGGCCAGGGCCGCAGGTGGCAGGCAGGGCCGGCCTAGGCGTCGTGCATGCCACGCTCCACATGGCACTGCGAGATGTCTTCGCCGCACTGGGCACGGAGTTGATCGAAGATCGCATCGCGTTGGCAGACGCAGCTTTCAAACGTCTGCTAGACGGCAGCCCGAGAATCGGCGTGTGTGCTCTCAACCCTCATGCGGGCGAATCGGGCCTGTTTGGCAGCGAAGAGCAGCAGATCATCGCCCCGGCTGTGGCGGCGGCGAGGGCCAGGGGCATCGATGCTCATGGGCCGTTGCCTGCAGACAGCCTGCTGGCCCGCGGCCGGGCAGGCGAGTTCGATGCCATCGTCGCCATGTACCACGACCAAGGACACATCGCACTCAAGCTGCTCGATATGCATGGGGCCGTGAACGTGACGCTGGGGCTGCCGATCATTCGCACCAGCGTGGCCCATGGCACGGCCTTTGATCTAGCCTGGAGAGGCGTGGCAGAGACACGTGGTTTTGAGGCTGCACTGGTGATGGCTGCGCGGTTGGCGGCGCGCACTGCTTGACGCGGTGCGTCAAGGGTGTGCCACTCTCTTGAATGCGGCTGCGGATGAGCGTGCGGGACCTGAGTCAAAGCACCACGGCCGCATTCAAGCAGTGCGGCCCCCAAGTGAAACGTCCTTGGCGGGGCTGCACTGCTTGACGCGGTGCGTCAAGCGTGTGCCACTCTCTTGAATGCGGCCGCGGATGAGCGTGCGGGACCTGAGTCAAAGCACCACGGCCGCATTCAAGCAGTGCGGCCCGCAAGGGAAGCGTCCTTGGCAGGCTGCACTGCTTGACGCGGTGCGTCAAGCGTGTGCCACTGCTTGAATGCGGCCGCGCATGAGCGTGCTGGGACCGAGTCAAAGCTCCACGGCCGCATTCAAGCAGTGCGGCCCCCAAGTGAAACGTCCTTGGCGGGGCTGCACTGCTTGACGCTGCGCGTCAAGGGTGTGCCACTCTCTTGAATGCGGCTGCGGATGAGCGTGCGGGACCTGAGTCAAAGCACCACGGCCGCATTCAAGCAGTGCGGCCCGCAAGGGAAGCGTCCTTGGCGGGGCTGCACTGCTTGACGCGGTGCGTCAAGCAGTGGCACACGGGGGGTGCCGCGGCAGAGTGAAACGTGTTTGGCGGGGCGCACTGCTTGACGCTGCGCCTCAAGCAGTGGCACACGGGACGTTCCGCAGGGGACTTTACCACAAAGGGGCTGCGCCGCCGCACACAGCTCAGGCCAGCTCAAGGCCGATCTTCCACCAGCCGCTCGGCCTCCAACACCAGCCTGCCAATCGCTTCGGCGGTGATTTCATCGGCCCCAAACTGATAGCATCCCACGACCTTGCGCCGGACGTAGAGCACCACGATCGTCTGCGGCTCGTCGGCCAGCCCCAGGGCGGCGGGGCCAGCACGCTCGACGGGCAGGGCCAGCGGTATGCTCAGCTCGCGCTCTCGGGCCAGTGTCACAAGCTGCGGCGGGAGCTGTTTGCCGTCTCCATCCAGGAAGAGCGCAAAGGCACGCAGGCCCTGCGCCCGATGCGTGTCGACGCTGCGATCGATGGCCTCCAGCAGGTCTGCAACCTGGTGGTCGAGCCTACGGATGCAGATCATCACTACCGGCCGATCGCCATTGCGGCACACCAGGCAGCGAGCAAGGTTGGGCCGCTGAGAGTTTACCTGGCGTACGTAGAACGCGGGCACGGCAGCCCCCACGGCGCAGCCGCGAGGCAAGTCTGGGGCATCGCCTTGTGCAGCCGTATCCAGCGCAGCGGCATCTGGCTGTGCGGCTCTCGACTCGACCGGCTCGGCACTTTGTTGTTGGTCGATCTCGGTGGGGCGCGCCTCAGCAGTCAGGACGGTCTGCGTGCCGCCTTGTTCGGCCTCTGCACACTTGCATGTGGCAGCAGCGTACAGGCCCAGGATCCCGACCGCGGTAAGCAAGGCAGGCGCAGGCCTGGGACGCAGCATATGTTGTGCCTCGGTAAAACGGATCTTGCGCAAAGCGCACCCCTGCCGCTTGAAGAAGCGGCAGGGGTGCAGAAAGGAGGGGGTAGGGGAACTACACCAGTTCGGCGATTGGCGTTCCGCCTTCGAGCATGTACACGGGGCGGCCCGCCGGATTCACGAACTGGATGTGCGGGTCGATGCCCAGCACGTGGAAGATGGTCGCCATCAGGTCCAACGGGGTGATGGGAGTGGTCTTGGGCACGTCCAGCTTCGGGGCGCTCTGACCAACCACCTGGCCCATCTTCAGGCCGCCGCCAGCCAGAGCGAGCGTGCTCAAGGGCGCCCAGTGATCGCGGCCGGCGCTGCCGTTGACGCGCGGCGTGCGCCCGAACTCGCCAGAGATCACCAGCAGAATCTTCTCCGAGAGGCCGCGCTGCGCAACGTCTTCTAAGAACGTGGCCACGGCATGGTCCATGGCAGGGCTCAGATTCTCCATCGACCGCTTGATCTCGCCGTGCATGTCCCACCCGCCGTAGTGGATGGTGACAAAGCCGCAACCGGCCTCGCACAAGCGGCGTGCCAGCAGCATCTGCTGGCCGATGCCGTTGTTGCCGTACTGCTCGAGCAGCCGAGGATCTTCCTTGTTCAGGTCGAACGCCTCGGGCGCCTTGTTGAGCACGAGATTGAACGCCTGCTGTTCGAACTGATCGAGGCCTTCCATCACGCGGGTGGTGTCTGCCTCGCGTTTCAGGCGGTCAAGGCCCTTGAGCAGCGCGCGGCGATCTGCCAGGCGATCATGAGAGACCTGCAAGCGCATATTCTGCTGGGCCTGGCCGCCAGGGTCGAACGGCGCGTAGGCCGTGCCCAGGAAGGCGGGCCCGTCGCCGTAGATGCCGCCGAGGCGCACGTAGGTGGGCATGCCTGTCACTGGATGGTTGGCCCCGCGGACGCGGGCCAGAATCGCGCCCATGCCGGGGCGCGTGGGCAGGTCCCCATTGTCTGCATTGCGGTGGTCGTAGCCGGTCATTACCCAGTGGGTGCCGCCGCCATGGCCGCTGTTGCCGTGAGCGAACGAGCGAACCACGGCCATGCGGTGGGCCATTTGGGCCATTTTGGGGAAGGTACCGCCGAAGGTCACGCCGGCAAGCGAGGTCGCCACCTCTCCTGTCGTGCTGCGGTACTCCACGGGGGCATCCATCTTGGGGTCGAACGTCTCGACGTGCGTGGCACCGCCGCCCAGCCACAACCAGACCACGCTGGTGTCTTTGACCGTGCGGCCGCTTTCCGCTGCCTGGGATCGCGCCGCCAGAAGTTGCGGCAGGCCCATCGCACCCAAGCCCAGGGCACCAACCTTGAGAAAATCGCGACGCGTGTTGCCCTCGCAATCGCCCGACCGCCGGTTGCAAACAAGCTCCAGCATATGAGAACTCCCTTGCGGCTCGATTCACCGAGGACCAGCCTGGCCCGGCAACAATTGTGGGCCAGCGCCGTAGGCCCTCGCTTCACATCAATTTGGCATGCAGACTGCGGAGGTTACGGCAAGCCTCCACCGAACGTATCGGCATTCTTTGATGCGTTAGGCGAGAGCATACCGCAGGGGCGGAAAAAACGCAAGGGCCTATCCGCCCCCTTTGCGGACCTTATCAAAGTATTCCTGTGCGTGTTTGGTGTATCCCTTGGGAAGGTCTTGAGAGGTGAGCGGGTCGGCCTCTTCGCTTTCGACTTGGTCGTATTGCAGGTTGATTTCCTGCTCGATGCGGCCCTTGGCGTTGGGGCCTTCGGCTTCTCCAGCAAAGATGGCGGCGCCCTTGCGATACTTCTGCCTTACCAGGTCCTTACGTTCGCCGGTTTTGGTGGCAGACTCGGGGCGGGCGCCGTGTCCCCGGCCGCTGCCCAAGCCATCTCCTTTGCCTCGCTTGCGCATCCCCTGGCCTGCCTGGCCGAAGCCTCCCTGGCATGCCTTGCAGCCTTCTCCGCCACACTCGCTACAGGTGAGCTGTTCCTTGGCCTCTTCGATCTCGGCCAGGGCCTCATCGAGTATTTCTGCCTCTTGCATCTCCTGCTGCATCTCGTTGAGTTGCTGCTGCAAGGCCTTCATGGCCTGTTTGGCCCCGGCGGAATCTCCCTGCTTGAGGCAATTGGCACACTTGCCGAGCTGTTTGGCCAGCTTGTCGAGCTTTTGCATGTTGGCCTGTTGCTTGTCGAGCTTATCAAGCTGTTTCTGCAACCGGGCAGCCTCGGCCTGGTCTCCTCGCGCCTTCGCTTCCGCCAGCTTCTGCTCCACCGCCGCCTTGGCCTGCGCGTGGGCCTTGACCATCTGCTCCATCTTTTCTTTGAGCTGTGCAAGCTGCTTACCCAGCTCTGCGCGCTGCTTGGCATCGAGCTTGCCCTCGGCCAGATCCTTGGCAAGCCGATCCAGCTCGCGCCGAGCCTCGTTCATGTCTCCCTGGCGCAGGGCTTCGAGCATCTTGTCTGCCGGGCCCTGGTCCATGTTGCGAAGCTGCTGGAGCTGTTGCTTGAGCGATTCTCCGGCGGCCAGCGCTTCGCGGCGCTCTTGCAGCTCGCGGCTCAGGTCGTTGAGTTTCACCAGCGACTGCTTGCGATCTTCGTCGCGCAACGAGGGGATGTTCGCCGTGCGATCTTGCAGCTTGGAGAAAATCTGCTCGGCATCCTTCAGGCCCACCTTCTCTGCACGCTTGCGCCACTCGGCCAAGCGCTTCTTTTTGGCAGCGATCTGCTTCTTGACCTGCTTCTTGGGCCGCGCCTTCTTGGCATGCTGCTGCTGATTGGCCGCCGAGTTGACCGCTGCCGCAGGATGCACAAACAGCACCACCAGTCCCAGGATCAACACCGGCACCAGCGGCAGGCAGGCCCAGGGCCCGACCCTGATGGGAAACTTCTCGGGCACGTACAGCTTTTCCACGCGGCGAGCGGCATCGGCCACCAGGGCCTGCCCAACGGGAGAGGCCAGCTCCTCAGGGCGCAAGGCCAAACTGCTCGACACGCGTTCCCGCAGGCCGAACCGTCGATCCATCTCCAGCGCAGCTTGCAATGGGCCTACACGGTGCAGCAAGGTCCACACGCATGCGGCCACAAGCGCCAGCCCCAATGCCCCACCCGGCCATGCCTCCCATGGCACGCTCACGCGCAATACACCTAAGCGTTGCAAGCCCACCACTACGGCCGCCGCCATCATGGCTACGAATACCGCCCATGCCAGCGACTGCAAGAATACGCCAACCGCCAACCTCGCCTGTGCCCGACGAACCTGACGCCGCAACTCTTTCATGGCCAGCTCCCATGGTCGGGAATGAACATCTGTAGATTCTAGCGGAGAACCGCAAGCGGAGAAAGCATCAAAACCGCGCGTACTCCACACATCGCCGCCCTAAGGACGTGCCAGCGTCGGTCTCTTCTCCCCACGACCTTCACGCCCCTTGCAACGCTCTCCCGTTAACTGCGTTTCTACGCTTTGCGGTGAATCTCAGCTACTTTCAAAATGCGCGCTCTAACCGCCACCCTTCAACCGTCATCAACCTAGCATCGACAGCCCTCATTTGCCGGCGCTTGTTACCCTTGCGCCTCTCTCTGCGGTTCATGCAGTATATTCGTAAGAGGCGCAGCAGCCTTGCACGGCCAGGCCGAACCATGCCAAAACCCGAGGTAAGTCCATGGATGCCCCCTTCGCTGAGCCGTACCTGCCGCGGCCTAGCGAACGGCCCCTGGCCGATGTGATCATCTTCGACGGCCGCTGCCGCTTCTGCCAGGCACAGGTGCGGCGGCTGGCACGCTGGGACCTGCTCAAGCGGCTGGCCTTCGTCTCCCTGCACGACCCCGAGGTCGCACGCCGCTGGCCAGATCTCAGCCACGATGAACTCATGCAAAATATGTACCTGATCGATGTCCGCGGCCGACGTTACAAAGGCGCCGCGGCCCTGCGCGTGCTGAGCCGGCGGCTGCCCGCCCTTTGGCCGTTGGCCCCGCTGTTGCACCTGCCAGGCACGCTTCGGTTGTGGCAGTGGTTCTACCAGCAGGTGGCTCGCAGGCGCTATCGGCTCGGAGGCACAGTCGAGTGCGACGAAGATGCCTGCCGCCTCCACACGCTGGCCAGACCACGTGCAGCAAAGCAGCAGCCATAGCAGTGAGGCATAAACGACATGATGGCCGACTACCGAACCGAGCGCGATTCGATGGGCGAAGTGCGTGTGCCCGCGCAAGCATACTATGGCGCCCAGACCCAGCGGGCCGTGGAGAACTTTCCTATCTCCGGCTGGCGGCTGCCACCCGAATTGATCCACGCCCTGGGCCTGGTCAAGTACGCGGCCGCTGTGGCCAATCGAGACCTGGGCAAGCTCACCGGTACAGGCAAGCGGCCCTTGCAGGCTGCTGAGGTAGATGCGCTGTTGGCTGCCTGCCGCGAGGTGGCCGAGGGGCGGCACGATGCCGAGTTTCCCGTGGACGTGTTCCAGACAGGTTCTGGCACTTCGAGCAACATGAATGCCAACGAGGTGATCAGCAACCGGGCCATCGAACTGGCGGGCGGCGACCGATTTGCGGCTGCTAAGCCCATACATCCCAACGACCATGTGAACATGGGGCAGAGCACGAACGACATCTTCCCCACGGCCATCCACGTAGCGGCGGCCCTGGCAATCGAGAAGCAGCTTGTGCCGGCGCTTGGGCGGCTGCACGCTGTGCTGCGGGAGAAGGCGGCAGCGTGGGACCGCATCATCAAGATCGGCCGCACGCACCTGGCAGATGCCACGCCGCTGCGGCTGGGGCAGGAGGTGGGAGGCTTTGCGCGGCAGATCGAACTGGCCATCGAGCGGAGCCGGCGGGCCCAACAGGCGGTGCTCGAGTTGCCGGTGGGGGGTACGGCGGTAGGGACGGGCATCAACACACATCCGGAGTTTGGAGCACGCGTGTGTGCCGTGCTGGCCGCAGAGACGGGCCTGACGTTCGTCGAGGCGGCCAATCACTTCGAGGCCAACGCCCAGCGAGACGGGCTGGTGGAATGCCACGGAAACCTGCGTGCCGTGGCTGTGAGCCTGTTCAACGTGGCCAACAACATCCGCTGGTTGGGGTCTGGTCCGCGCTGCGCCTTTTATGAGCTGATCCTGCCCGACTTGCAGCCGGGCAGCTCGATCATGCCCGGCAAGGTGAATCCGGTGATGTGCGAGAGCCTGATGCAGGTCGCCGCGCGCGTCATGGGCAACGATCAGACAGTGGCGTTCAGCGGTGCCGCGGGGGGACAGTTTCAACTGAACATCATGATGCCCGTGATGGGCCACGCCGTGCTGGAAAGCATCGCCTTGATGGCTCGGGGCACCCAGGCATTTGTCGATCTGTGCGCGGCGGAGATGCAGGCCAATGCCGCAGCCTGTGAGGCTTCTGTAGAAAAGAGCCTTTCGATGGTGACGAGCCTGAACCCGTACATCGGGTACGAGCGGGCGGCGGCGCTGGCCAAGGAGGCGTTTCGCACGGGGAAGACAATTCGGCAATTGTGCGAGGAGCAAGGCGTGCTGCCGCCGGAGCAGTTGCGCGCAGCGTTGGATCCCTGGAGCATGACGGAGCCGCATGTGTAGGCAAGGTAGGGCGCCGGGCTTTGGCATGGTGGCGGGAGTTCGAAGAGATGCCGGCATGGCCCGGCAGGAGGGAGAGATGAGCAGGGTTGGGAGTGGTGCGGTTGTACGGTGCGTGGTGGGGTTCGGCCAGTCCGGCGAGCTGGGGTGCCTGGTTGGGCTGAGGCGTACTCTGGCTGGGGTTGCGTTGGCTGGTTTTGGGTTGGCGTGCGTGCCGTGCGGGCCGCACGCACAGGCGTGGGCCGGCCCAGGGCAGAACGAGGCGGCCGGCGCGGTGCGAGCCGGCGCCTCGCAGGCTGATGCCGGTTCGGCAGGGGTGCTGCCGGCGAGAGGGGGCTTGGCGGCGCAAGAAGGCTCGGCCGAGGATCAGGATGCGGGTGCCGGCGCGGCTGCGGAGATGCCTGCCGGGGCACAGGCAAAGTTCGAGAGGGCGTTCGAGCTTACCACGTCGGCCAAGACGGTGGACGATTTCAATCGCATCATCGCGCTGTGCGAGGCTGGGTTGAAAGAGGGGCCCACGCCGCAGCAGGCGGCCTATGGCACGCGCTTGCTCTCTTGGGCGATCAACGGGCGTGGCGAGGCCTTGGTCGGAGAGGACGATGCTGCGGCGCTGGCCGACTTTGAGCGTGCGATCGAGCTGGATGGGAACAACTTCAAGGCGCTCTTCAACCGTGGCGTGAGCCGTGCACTGACCGGCAAGCTCGAAGGGGCCAAAGAAGATTTCGATCGCGTGCTCGCGCTGCGGCCGGGTTTCAGCAAGGCATGGCTCAATCGTGCCGCGGTCTATTACCAGCAAGGCCAGTACCGCGAGGCGATCGCCGACTACACACAGTTGGTGCGGCTGCGTCCCAAAGACCAGAGCCTGCTGGCCGACGCTTTGCTGGGCCGGGGCCACTGCCACTACATGCTGAGGCGGTTTCCGCAGGCGGTGGCTGACTACAACGCGGTGCTGGAGATCGATCCCGGCAACGTGCTGGCCTACACGTACCGGGGAGACGTTCGCTTCGACCAGCAGGCTTACGGCTTGGCCGCGGCCGACTATCGTCGAGCGGTGGACTTGGGGGGGGCCGGAGCCCGCACCTACCTGAGTGCCGCCTGGTTCCTGGCCACGTGCCCCAGCAGCCGCTACCGCGATGCGGAGCTGGCGCTTCAGGCCGCGCAGCGTGCTATCGAGCTTGCAGGGGAGCAGGACTGGCGCTGCCTGGAGGCGCTGGCGGCCGCGTATGCCAACGCGGGAGATTTCGAGAAGGCCATCGCATACCAGACGAAAGTGCTGGAGCTGGCTCCCCCCGATGAGCCTGACGCCGCTAGGCGGCTAGAACTCTATCGCTCTGGCCGCCCTTACCGGCGCGAAGTGCAGCCGCCGTCGCAGGCTCGACGCTGAGGCCAATTGCCAACTCATGCAACGTGCCCGCTACGACTGCCTGGTGATCGGAGGCGGCCATAACGGCCTTGTCGCCGCTGCCTACTTGGCGCGGGCCGGAAAGCGCGTCTGCGTGCTGGAACGCCGCCACGTACTGGGAGGCGCCTGCACCACCGAAGAACTCTGGCCCGGCTACAAGGTCTCGACGGCGGCCTACGTGGTCAGCCTCTTCCCCCCCCAAATCATCCGCGAGCTGCGGCTGGCGCAGTATGGGTTGAAGATCCTGCCCCGTTCTCCCTCTTCTTTCACGCCGCTCGCCGATGGACGCTACCTGCTGCTGGGACCGGAGCAAGACTTCAACCAACGGGAGATCGGCCGCTTCAGCCAGCGCGACGCGCAGGCCTTCCCCCGCTACGAGGCATGTCTGGAGCGAGTCGCCCGCACGCTGGAACCCCTGCTTCAGCAGGCGGCGCCCGATCCGCTGCCCCTGCCCACCGCCTGGCGGAAAGTCGGCGCCGGAAAACGCCTGCGAGACCTAGGTAAGCTCTACGCCGCATGGCAGGCGCTGGCCGAGTTGCAGGAGGATATTCCCGAAGCCATCGAGCTGCTTGCCGGGGCGGCCCGCCCCATCCTCGACCGCTGGTTCGAGACAGACGTGCTCAAGGCTACGCTGGCGACCGATGCGATCATCGGTTCGACCACCTCGATCTCAGCACCCGGCAGTGCCTACGTGCTGTTGCACCACGTGATGGGCGAGGCCGGGGGGGCGCGCGGCGTATGGGGGTACGTGCGCGGCGGCATGGGCGCGCTGGCCGAGAGTATTGCCGCCGCATGCCGCGACATGGGAGTGGCGATTCGCCGCGAGGCCGAAGTGCGGCGCATCCTGGTCCACAACGGGCGTGCGGTGGGCATTGGCCTCGCCGATGGCACCGAACTGGAGGCCGACGTGGTGGCCTCTAGCCTGGACCCCCACTGGACCTTCGAGCGGCTGCTGGATGCGGAGACGTTGCCCGAGCCCTTCCGGCGGGCCGTGGCACGCATCGATTACTCCAGCGCCTCGGCCAAGATCAACTTGGCGCTCGCCGAGCCGCCCCAGTTTTCTTGCCTCCCCTGCCAGGGCGTGGGGCCGCACCATCGTGGCACTATCCACATCGGTCCCAGCCTGGAGTACCTGCAACGCGCTCACGACGATGCCCAGTATGGCCGGCCAAGCAGCGCGCCGATCTTAGAAATCACGCTGCCCAGCAGCGTGGACGAGACGCTGGCACCTCCGGGGCACCACGTGATGTCGATGTTCGTACAGTACGCCCCGTACCGGCTTGCCGAAGGATCCTGGGACGACGTCAAGGAGCGCTTTGCCGACCGCTGCATCGAGGTGCTGGCCGAGTATGCCCCCAATGTCCCGCAGGCCGTGTTGCACCGGCAGGTGCTCTCGCCGCTCGATCTGGAGCGGACTTTTCGTTTGACTGGAGGGAATATCTTCCAGGGCGCGATGACACTCACTCAGTTGTTCTCGCTGCGCCCCGTACCCGGCTGGGCCGATCACCGCACTCCCATCCGCGGGCTTTATTTATGCGGGGCTGCCAGCCATCCTGGCGGCGGCGTGATGGGCATTTGCGGGCGTAACGCGGCGCAAGAGATACTGCGAGACCTGCCGTAAAGCTAGGCAATGGGCGGCGGGGCAACGGATCGGGTCTCGCCGCAGCCGCACACCCTGTAGCTGCGGCATCTTGCTGTAGCTGCGGCATCTTGCTGTAGCTGCGGCATCTTGCTGTAGCTGCGGCATCTTGCCGCAGAGCGTGTTGGCACGCCCAGTAGCTGCGGCATCTTGCCGCAGGCCGTGTTGGCACGCTCTGTAGCTGCACGCGCCAGCCTGCGTGCCCCCGTTGACCGGCTTGCCAAGTGCAGCCTAGACTGTGGAGTCGGGTGCCCTTGGGTTCGAGGTGAGAGAGCGTGCCGCCCCTGGTGTTTGCCATGCGCAACGTATTGTGGGAGGTCGAGCCTTTTCGGTTATGCCTGGCGCTGGGCCCCCTGGCGATCTACTTGTTGCTGTTGGGCAAGATCAACCTCTCGCGGCGGCCGTTTCTGGTTACAGGTCCTCGGGATGCGGCCGCGCTCGGCGTGGCCATCGCTGGCCTGCTGGTGGTTGGTCCGATCGAGCTGCTGTTGCCGCAAGAGGCGGTCGCCGCCTACGGCTGGGTGGTCTGGCTGCTGCTGGCGGTGATGTACGCCCTGTGCCTATCTTTGGTGGTGTTGCTGGGGCGGCCGCGGATCACCATCTACAATATCTCGCCAGAGGTACTGCGGCCTGTGCTGGCAGAGGTGATCAGCAATCTCGACCCTCATGCCCGCTGGGCCGGCAGCAGCGTGGTGTTGCCCGGCTTGATGGTGGAACTGCACGTGGAGCGTTATCCGCTGGCACGCAACGTTACGCTCGTTGCAAACAGCGATCAGCAGAGCCTGGCAGGCTGGCGCACACTCGCCGCGGCACTGCGCCGGCGGCTCAAGAGCGCCGAATCGACTCGCGGCGCCTGGGGCGCCGCTTTGGCCCTTGCCGGCCTGTTGATGTTGGGTCTGCTGCTCTGGACGATCGCCTCCGACGCGCAGGCCGTCAGCCAAGGTTTTGTAGAGATGATCCGATTGTAGGTTGCAGCCGCAGGCGCAGCAGACCCTGTAACCGGCCAACTCGAGTTCCAGCTCAGGTCCTACCATAAGGAGACAGCCACCATGTGGAACCGCCGAGATGCCATGCTGCGGCTGGGCAAGCTGGGGCTGGGAGCCGTAACGCTTCCTGGGTTGATCGAGGCGAGTGTGCGTCAGGCCCAGGCCTGGGGGGCCGCTTCCCCGGCGGGACGGGCGGCAGTTGGCGGGCGGGCGCGCTCTTGCATCTTGATCTACCTGTGGGGCGGGCCGCCGCAGCAGGACATGTGGGACCTCAAGCCGCTTGCGCCCGACGGCATTCGCAGCGAGTTTGCGCCGATCGAAACGGCCGTGCCCGGCATCATGATCTGCGACCAGATGCCGCAGATCGCACGCCACACGGACAAGTTCGCCATCGTCCGCTCGCTGACGCACGAGAGCAATGTACACGAGGTGGGAGTTTATCACACGCTCACTGGCCAGGCTGTGCCGGGTCTGGGCTTCCCGCGCAATCAGCGCACGCGGCAGCACTATCCGCACCCCGGGTCCGTGCTGTCCGCGCTGGGTTTGGGGGGAGACTTGCCGGCTTCGGTTACCATTCCGCGTCCTATCGGGCACGACGGGGTCACGTACGCGGGGACGCACGCGGGTTTTCTGGGACCTCGGCACGATCCGCTCGAGATGCAGGCGGCCGGCGAGGTCAATGAGCAGCCGGCTCATAACTTGGCCTTGCCAGATGGCCTTGATACCACGCGGCTGCTGGCACGCCATGGTCTATTGAAGCTGCTAGAGGCTCAGGATCGCCTGGCTGAGCGCCACGCGCTGGGCTTTGACGCATACCGCGAGCAGGCCTTGCGGATGCTCGTGGCGCCCGAGACGCGGGCTGCATTCGACCTGTCTCGCGAGCCTGAGCGGCTGCGGGACCGCTATGGCCGCAACGAATATGGCGAGAGTTTTCTGTTGGCACGGCGGTTGGTCGAGGCGGGAGTGCGGCTGGTGACGGTGGTCTGGGTCTATATCTGTCCCGATGGGAACGTGGCCAACGTTTGGGACAACCACGGCGGCACCGGCTCGCTGGGAGGCATTACCGGCTACCAGATGCTCAAAGAAAAATACTGCCTGCCGCCATTGGACCAGGCATTTTCGGCCCTGCTGCAAGACTTATCAGAGCGCGGCCTGCTCGATGAGACATTGCTGGTGATGTTGGGCGAGTTCGGCCGCACGCCCAAGATCAACGCCACTGCCGGGCGAGACCACTGGGGCCCCTGCCAGTCTGCCGTGCTGGCCGGCGGGGGTATCCGCGGCGGACAGGTCTACGGGGCCAGCGACCGCCACGCTGCGTACCCGACCACCAATCCGGTGGCGCCGCAGGACATCATTGCCACTATCTACCACGCCTTTGGCATTTCTCCTGAGACTGTGATTCACGACCAGAGCGGCCGCCCGCATCGCGTGAGCGACGGCCGGCCGCTGGTCGAACTCTTCTAATGGCGATCGAGTGCCTGCGCGTGGCCGTGCTGATCTCGGGGGCCGGAACGACGCTGCGCAACCTGGTGGCGCAAATTGAACTCGGCAAACTGGCCGCTGAGATTCCTCTGGTGATCAGCAGCAACCCCCAGGCGGCGGGCCTGGAGTTCGCGCGCCAGCGCGGTCTGCGCACGGCGCTCTTCACGCGCGGCGAGTTTAACTCCACCGCCTCGTTCAGTGCGGCAATCTTCGATGCCTGCCGGGCCGTCGCGCCGCACGTGGTGGCCCTGGCCGGTTTTCTCAAGCTGCTGCGGATCCCCCCAGACTTTATCAACCGGGTGATGAATATCCATCCCGCGCTGATCCCCGCCTTTTGCGGCCGCGGCTTCTACGGTATGCACGTGCACGAGGCGGTGCTCGACTACGGTGCCAAGATCAGCGGCTGCACGGTGCATTTTGTGGACGACGAGTACGACCACGGCCCCATCATCCTGCAACGGGCCGTGCCCGTACTGGAAGACGATACGCCCGAGTCTCTGGCCGCGCGCGTCTTCGCCGCCGAGTGCGAAGCATATCCCGACGCCCTGCGGCTATTCGCCGCGGGCCGCCTGGAGGTACGCGGCCGCCGCGTGCACATTCGTCCGGCGTAACCGCCATGGGATACCGCAACCTCCGGGCCTGCCTGGACGACCTGCAAGCCACGGGCCAGCTCGTCCGTATCGAGCAGGAGGTCGATCCATTCCTTGAAGCGGCCGAAATCCACCGCCGCGTCAACCAGGCAGGAGGCCCCGCCGTCTTCTATGCCCGCGTCAAGGGCACGCCCTTCCCCATGGTGAGCAACCTCTTCGGCACCATCGAACGCGCCAGGTTTATCTTCCGCGATACGTTGCGAGCGGTCGAGCAGCTCGTGGCCGCACGCGGAGATCCGGCCGCACTGCTCCGCCGGCCCTGGACCAAATGGGGCGTGCTGCGCGCGGCGTGGAACATGCGCCCGCGCTTCGTCTCCACCGGACCCGTGATGCAAGCGCAAACCACAGTCGAACGTCTTCCACGGCTTGTCTGTTGGCCCCAGGACGGCGGCCCGTTCATCACGCTGCCGCAGGTCTACACAGAGGACCCGCGCCAGCCAGGCTGGCAGCGCTCGAACCTGGGCATGTACCGCGTGCAATTGGCCGGCAACCGCTACAGGCTGAACGAAGAGGTGGGGCTGCACTATCAGATCCATCGCGGCATAGGGGTGCACCATGCCGCAGCCATCGAGCTGGGCGTGCCGCTGCGGGTGAATGTGCACGTGGGCGGGCCGCCGGCCCTGGCCGTGGCGGCTGTCATGCCGCTGCCCGAAGGGCTCTCGGAGCTGATGTTTGCCGGGGCATTGGGCGGCCGGCGGTTGGAGCTGGTGCGGCAGCGCGGCGGACTGCCCATCGTCTCGGAGGCCGATTTTTGTCTCACCGGTACGGTCGATCCGCAGCGGCTTCTGCCGGAGGGCCCGTTTGGAGACCACCTGGGCTATTACGCCAAGGTGCACGATTTTCCGGTGCTGCGCGTGGAACGCGTGTGGCATCGGCCCGACGCGGTGTGGCCTTTTACGGTGGTCGGGCGGCCGCCGCAAGAAGACACGACCTTCGGGCGGTTCATTCACGAGCTGACCGGTGCGGTGATTCCCCAGGTACTGCCGGGCGTGAAGGCCGTGCATGCCGTGGACGACGCAGGCGTGCATCCGCTGCTCTTGGCCTTGGGCAGCGAACGCTACGTGCCGTACGAAGAGCGGAGCAAGCCGCGCGAGCTGCTCACGCAGGCGAACGCCATCTTGGGCGAGGGGCAGCTTTCGTTGGCCAAATACGTGTGGATTGCGGCGGCGGAAGACGATCCGCGGCTTGACGTGCACGACGTGCCCCGTTTCTTGCAACACGTGCTAGAGCGGGCCGACTGGCGGCGGGATCTGCACTTTCAGACCTGCACGACGATCGACACGCTCGACTACTCCGGCACGGCGCTGAACGAGGGCTCGAAGCTGGTGATTGCGGCGGCCGGACCGCGGCGGCGCACGCTGCCGACAGAGTTGCCGCCCGCGCTGAGCCTTGGTGCTCAGTTTGGTCCCTTGCGATTGGTGCTGCCGGGAGTTGTCGTGGCGAGGGCGCCCGCCTACCGGAGCGATGGCCAAGACGATGCAGCGGAGCGGCTCGCCGCGGAGCTGCCGCCCGAACATGCTATCAACCAGTTTCCGCTGGTCGTGCTGGTCGACGATGCCGACCAGGCCGCCGCGAGCATGCGAGACTTTCTCTGGATCACCTTTACGCGTTCCAATCCGGCCACAGACGTACATGGGGTCGGGGCCTTTGTACGAGACAAGCATTGGGGCTGCACGGGCGCCCTGTTTATCGATGCGCGGCGCAAGCCTCATCATGCCCCGCCGCTGGAGCCGGACCCCGCCGTTGCCCGCCGTGTCGAGGCGCTGGCCGCGCCCGGCGGCCCCTTGCACGGCGTGATTTGAGCATGCACTGAAAACGCGGCCCCAGGGGCGTGCACGGGGGCATGAAGCCAGAACGGAGACACAGTAGGAGAATGGGCCCCTGCCGTGTGCCGTGCACCCGATCCCCAGAGGAAGATCTCAGATCTCGGATTGGACAGACGGCGCCACCATGCTTGCCCTGTCTCGCACCAAGCTGCTGTCGCCTCGTTTGCCGCTTGGCGGCGACGTTTTTGCAAGACGCGGGAATGTGCGTGCCGTGCGGCCCAAGCCGTCTGCCTCTTATGCTCCCTCTCATCCCTCTGGGTATTGCCGGCAGTACTCGTACAGCGCGATCGCCGTGGCCGTGGCCACGTTGTGGCTGTAGGGCAGGCCGTACACGGGAATCTCGACCACGTCGTCCACAAGCTGTAAGAGTTCTTCATCCAGCCCCAGCCGTTCGTTACCCACGATCAGCACCGAGTTGCGTGCAAATGCATATGTATAAAGCGGCTGCGAGGCGGTGGTCTGCTCCAGTGCCACGAGGCGGTAGCCGCCCTGCTTGAGTTCGCGCAACCGCGGCAGCAGCGTGCGGTGCGTGCGGATCTGGACTCGCTCGGCCCCATCGCGTGCAATGCGGCGGAGGATGCGTGCCTCTCCGGCACACAACACGGTGGCCACTCCGCAGCAGCCGGCGGCGCGCACAATGCGCGAGAGATTCACGCGACTACGCAGCGGCGCACACGCCACGATCAGCGGTCGAGGCTCGGCCAGCGGAGTAGGCGGCTTGTGGCGTACGTGCTCATTGGGTAGCGACATGGCTTTTGCGGGTCCGCGTCCCGCCCAGCGGGCCAGGTCGAATCAGGCACGGTTGCTTGACACAAACCGTTCGGTTGCCAGATAATCTTTTTCGCTCAAAACGCCCCGTGCACGTCGAACGCCCCGCAGCGGGCCCTGCGCGCGATCCGTCGCCGGGAGAGTCGTTCAACTGGGAAGTTCCACTTTGGGAGGACTCCATATGCGGCGGCGTAATGTGGGTAGGCGGTCGTTCCACAAGCGGCGATCTGGTACGAGGGCCTTCAGCAGCGACACGGCCGGCCTGCACTTCTACGGCCGCCGCCCGCGCCGCAAGCGGTTGCCCACGCAACGGTCCGGAGCACGGCCGGAGTGGTTGGAAGACCGGCGGCTGTTGTCGCTCGATCCGCTGTGGCAGCTTCCGCCGGTAATTCTTTATGCCGACCCTGCGGCCGAGCAGGCCAGTGTTCATGAGTACGGGAGGCCCACGAAGCTTGGGGGAACGTCCGAAGGTCCGGGGGTGTTCGATCGCCTGGTGGCGAGCGGCATACATCCCGACCGGCTGATTATACGGTTTGCGGGCGGGCTCGTCCCCGCTGAGCAGCAAGCGGCGCTGGCGAATGCGGGTGCGACGCTGTTGCGCCCCTTGGTGGGCAACGACGTGGTGCTGGTAGGGCTGCCGCCTGGGGCCGATCTTGTGAGTACCATGCAGGCCTGGAACGCCAGCCCCCTGGTCCAGTACGCCGAGCCTGACTACGTGGTCAGCCTGCTGGATACCTTCCCGAACGACGAGGACTTCGACCTGCTCTACGGCCTGCATAACACTGGCCAGACGGGCGGTACGGTAGACGCCGATATCGATGCGCCGGCTGCCTGGGACGTGACGACGGGTTCGACCAGCGTGGTCATCGGAGTGATTGATACGGGCATCGACTACAATCATCCGGACCTAACCGCCAACATGTGGGTGAATCCCGGCGAGATCGCCGGCAACGGCATCGACGACGAGGGCAACGGCTTCATCGACGACGTCTACGGCTGGGACTTCATCAACGACGACAACGACCCCTTCGACGACCACGGACACGGAACGCACGTGGCCGGCACGATCGGCGCGGTGGGCAATAACGGCGTGGGGGTGGTGGGCGTGGCCTGGAACGTGAGCCTGATGGCGCTCAAGTTCCTCGGTGCAAACGGGTCTGGCTTGCTTTCAGACGCCATATCAGCCGTGCAGTACGCCACGATGATGAAGCAGTCGTTTGGCGTGAACGTGGCGGCGACGAACAACAGTTGGGGCGGCGGCGGCTTCAGCCAGGCGCTCTATGACGCGATTGCCGAGTCCCGCGACGCGAACATCTTGTTTGTGGCAGCGGCGGGAAACGATAGCAACGACAACGACGCCTTTCCAGCCTACCCGGCCACATATGACCTGGAGAACATCATCTCGGTGGCGGCTACGAACCACAATGACCAGTTGGCGAGCTTCTCCAACTACGGCGCCACGACCGTCGACCTGGCGGCGCCGGGCGTGAACATCTACAGCACGTTGCCCGGGAACAGCTACGACTACTTCAGCGGTACGTCGATGGCCACGCCCCACGTGGCCGGTACCGTCGCCCTGTTGGCCAGCCTGGCCCCGGCCGCAGGCTACCAGGAGCTGCGCGACGCGGTCCTGGCAGGCGTGGATCCTTTGTCCAATCTCAACGGCGTGGTGGCTACCGGCGGGCGGCTAAATGCGCGCGGGGCCGTCGATCAGTTGTTTGTGGTCGTGGCCTCGGATCCCGCGCCCGGAAGTGTTGTTAGTACCGTGCCCGTCGATTACGTGGTGCATTTCTCGCAGCCGTACGACGGCGGCAGCGTGCAGGCCAGCGACCTTGCGGTCGACGGCACGCCCGCCGACAGTGTTACGTTCACAGATGCGGACACGCTCACCTTTCATTTCAGCACAGCGCCCTTTTCAGATGAAGGGCCCCATACCATTGCGATCGCACAGGGTGCGATCGTGAGTGCAAGCGGCGGGCTGGGACTGCAAGCTTACACCGCCACATTCTTCTATGACACGCTGGTGCTGCAAGTGGTGAGCACCGACCCGCCCGATGGCAGCGTGGCGACCGTGCCCTTGACGCAGATCACTCTCGATTTCAACGAGGCATACGATCCGGCCTCCGTCGATACGGGCGACCTCGTGTTGGACCGCGGGCGTGTGACGGGCGTGACGTTCCCCTCGGCCACGAGCGTGACCTTCCTGGTCGCCGGCCTAGCGCTAGAAGGTTCCTTGAGTTTCGGATTGCCGGCGGGCCGGGTCACGGACGGCTTCGGCAATCCGAACGCGGCCTTTGCCGGTACGCTCGACCTGGACGTGGTCCTGGCTCCCTACCCGGGGCCTGTGGTGCGCGTTCCGCCGGCTGGCTCGTTGACCTTCGATCCCGAGATCGCAGGCCTGATGAATGCGCCAGGTGACGTGGATGAATTCTTCATCGACCTACAGGTGGGCAGCGTACTTACCGTGGTGATCGACCCGGATCCGAACGTCAACGTGCTGCTCGAGGTCTTCGACCCGGCTGCGGGTCTGCTTGGCAGCGTGGCCGTCGCGGGGTTTTACGGCGTGCTCAACACCATGACCTTGCCAGCCGATGGCACGTACACCATTCGGGTGACAGGCGATGCGAGCACCGTGCGCGGCGAGTATTTCGTGCAGGTGGCCTTGAATGCCGCCGTCGAGTTGGAGTCGCGAGGAGGGCCGGCCAACGACACGCTGGCTACCGCCCAGGACATCACGGGCAGTTTTATTGCCCTGGACGCGTATGCAAGCCGTGGCGCGGTCATCGATATTTCGGACGTGAATCTGCCCGTGGGGCCAGACGGCTTCGGCTACGAGGCCATCCCAGTGCCGTTTGTGTTTGAAGACATTAGCGATACGGGTACGCCGATTCTGGTCGGCGAACTTGATGCGTTCGAGGAATTGACGCCGACCGACCTGGCCGGTTTCACGTTCAGTTTTTACGGGACAACCTACTCTAATCTGTTTGTAAGCACTAAGGGGATAATTACCTTCGATTCGGGGACGTTCGATTGGACCAACAGCCCGCTCGACTTTTCTCCTTCCCAACCCACGATTGCTGTCTTGTGGGACGATCTGATGGTCGCAGGTTCCACCGCCGCAGCGGTTTACTGGCGAGTCGACGGAACCGGCAACGACCAGCGGCTGATTGTCCAATGGAATGAGGTGTTGTTGTCGTATAACCCCGGCGGCGGCACCATCACGTTCCAGGCCGTCCTTTCGGAAGCCGACGGCACGATCCAGTTCAATTATCTCGATCTGGACGTGACAGGGCCTGGCGCAGAGGGATCGAGCGCCACTGTGGGCATCAAGGACGCCGGGCTCCAAGGCGACCGCCGGCTGCTCGTATCGTTTAACGAGGGGCCCAGTGAGTTCGTGGGCACCGGCCGCAGCACGCTGATCGGCGTCAGCGTGGGGCCCATATTCGTCGACTATTACAGCTTTGCGCTGAATGCCGGAGACACCGCCACGTTGGCTCTGGCGAGCATCTTGCCGGCGGAGGTGCGGCTGCTCGATCCCACGGGAGCGTTGCTGGCCATTGGTCTGCCGAGCGCAGAGAACGCCACGCAGGCCATCTCGGAATTCGTGGCCGCCGAGAGCGGGACCTACTATGTACAGGTTTCGGGGCGTGGCGAGTTCCCATACCACTTGGCAGTGCTGCGAAATGCCGTGCTGGACTTGGAGCCGAACGGGCAGTTCACTCCTCAGCCGCTCCAGGCGGTTTCTGCCGAAGGCACGTTGCGGACACTGGGGTACAGTGAGACGGGCACGGCCCCGGTTATCGAGTTCGACGAGGCAGGGGAGCCTCCTCCCCCAGCCACAGGCGTGGTGCTGGAGGACGTCTTGTTCCTCTTCGAGGACTTCTTTGGCCAGCAATCGGCCGAGGCCGTCTTCGGCGCGCCAGGCCCCGAGAGCGCCTTATTGGATGCTCGGGTGCTCGCCGGCCCCACCGATGGCATTCTGAGGCTCGAGTTTGCACATGGGCTGGAGAGCATCAGCTTCGCCGTCGGTCTGGCCACGGCAGCCGATGTTTCTACGGCCGTGATCGTAGATTATTTCGATGTCAACGGCATCTATATCGCCTCGGACTTTGTCGACACCGTAAACCTGGGGTTTGGTGTCTCCGAGGCTGCCGTGGCGCGCGACTTCACCACGCCGGCGTATGAGGCAGTGTTTTACTTTGCGTGGTGGGCCGCGCCCGTCTTTTTCTTGGACAACCTTGGCACCACGCGCGCGCCCTCGGTCGATCGGTACACGTTCGTGGCGGCAGAGGGCGCCACGCTTGTGATCAGCACTCAAACGCCTTTCCGCGAACCGCTGGAGCCGATCAACAATACCGATCCCTTTGTGCGGCTGCTGGATCCCTTTGGCGCGGAGGTAGCGAGCGACGATAACTCTGCTGCGGACGGCGTCAATGCCCTGATCAATTACGCGGTGCCGGCGGGCGCCGGTGGCGTATACACCATTGAAGTGACGACGCTGGTGCCTGCGCCGCTTGCCGCACCCGGCGAGTACCTGCTCGCCATCGAGGGCGGCCTGCCCAATCCCCAGCCTTTTTTTGCCACGGCTCTCTCCCCCCTGGATGGTGCGCGCTTGTCAACTCCCCAGCGTTTCGCACTGGTGGAATTCAACGATGGCGTTCTGCTCTCCAGCGTACAGCCGGATGATCTCACCCTGGACGGCGTGCCTGCGGCGGGCGTCGCCGTGGTGGCAGGCAACTTGCTCCGCTTCGACCTGCCTTCGCTTGCCGATGAGGGACCGCACACGCTGGAGATCGCCGCTGGGGCCATCCTGGATTTGCAGGGCACGCCGCTGGCCGCGTTTATCTCGCAGTATGTCCTGGATTACACGCCGCCGGTGATCGTCTCCAGCTCGATCCAGCAGGGCGATACCCTGGCACCAGGCTGGGTTGAACTCGTGGTCGAGTTCAGTGAGCCCATGGACGTTGGCAGTTTTTTGTTCGACGATGTATATGTCGTCGAGCAGTTGACGGGCAGGCAGACGTTTGCCTGGTCCCTGTCTTTTGATCTCGCGGGGGTAGTGTTGACCGTAGGCTTTTACCTGCCCGACGAGGGTATTTACACCCTGACCCTGCGCAGCGGCGACGATGCACTGCAAGACGTGGCTGGCAACGACCTGGACGGCGAGCCGCAGCCAGCGGGCCAGCCCATTCCACCCAATACCTCGGGAGACGGCCTGGCGGGCGGGGACTTTGTCCTCAACTTCACACTCGACGCCAGCAGCCCAGATGCGCCCCTTGCCTATCCGGCCATGCAGCCCAAGGAACCGATGGGATCGCTCATCCACGACCCCACGGTCTCAGGCGCCATCACCGCTGACGATGACGTGGACGTCTTCACCATTCTCGTCGACGCTGGCCAGGTGCTTGCGGCCAGGCTGGAGGCGTCTGCCGGATTGACGGCGTTTTTGGAAATACTCGATCCCAGCAACGCGGTGCTGGGGGCCAACGCGGCCGCGGCGGCGGGCGGAGAGGCCATCGTGCAGCCTGTGCCCGCCGCCAATGCGGGGACTTACCGTGTCCGCGTTAGCGGCCTCGGCGGCTCGCTGGGCACCTACACCGTGCAGGTGGTGCTCAATGCGGCGATCGAGGACGATCGCCCCGAGGCGCCCAGCAACGACGCGATCCCAGGCCAGAACATCGATGCAAGCTTCCTCGCCATTGGCGGCGGCGCCTCGCGCGGCGCAGTGCTGGGCACGGTGGATGTGCAACCGATCGGGCCGGACGCATTTGGGTATGTGGCGCGCCCCGTTCCTTTTGAGTTTGTGGACATCAGCACCACAGGCACAGCCGTTCTCGCCGGGGAAGACGACGAATTCACTGAGATCACAGCCGCCGAGCTTGACGGGTTCGCCTTCACCTTCTATGGGACGACGTACACCAATCTCTTCGTAAGCACCAAAGGCAAGATCACCTTCGAGTCCGGCACGTTCGACTTCAATAATAGCCCGTTGGATCTTACCCCATTGCAGCCGACGATTGCCGCCTACTGGGACGACCTGACTACGACGGGCAGCGCCGCCGCCGCGGTCTACTGGGAGGTCCAGGGCTCGGGTGCGAACCAGCGCCTGATCGTGCAATGGCAGGACGCCGAGTTCTTCGGCTGGTGGGGCTTCGGCACGATCACATTCCAGGCCATTCTGAGCGAGGCGGATGGATCCATCCAATTCAATTACCTGGATCTCGATGCCGACGTCCCCTTCGACGAAGGGGCCAGTGCCACTGTGGGCATCAAAGACGCAGATGTACAGGGAGGGAATCGCCTGCTGGTGTCTTTCAATTCCGGGCCGAATCCTTACGTGGGCAGCGGCCGCAGCACGTTGATCGCGCTTGGCCTGGAGGCGACGGCGCCGGATGTGTACGAGTTCTCCGCCCAGGAGGGCGAGGCGCTTTCGATCGCGGCCTCTGCGCTTAACGCTGGCTTTGTGACAATTGAGCTGCGCAATGCAGCGAACACCGTGCTGGCAACTGGCAGCGGCGGCCCCACGAACGTGGACCAGGTGATCGACAATTTCGTGGCGCCCGCCACGGGCACCTACTACGTGTCGGTCGTAGGCACCACGGGTACCGAGTACAGCGTGACGGTGCTCAGGGGCGCAGCGTTCGACCTGCAGTTGAATAGTTCTTTCGCTGCCGCCCAGCCGCTCGCAGGGCGCAATGTGGCGCTCGGTGCCCTCGTCCCGGAAGCCCTGGTGCAGGTTACCAGCGGCTTTGAGGGCCTGGCCTTTCCAGACAGCGGCGGCTTCCGCCCCCCGGATACGCACGCCGCGGCAGGATTGTCTCACATTGTCGAGGTCGTCAACTCGACCGTGGCCTTCTTCGACAAGGCCACGGGCACGCGCGACTTCGTGCAGAGCCTGGAGGACTTCTTTGCTCCCGTATTGCCCGGCACGTTCGTGTTCGATCCCGTGGTGGCGTACGACGAGCTGGCCGGCAGGTTTGTTGTCGCTGCGCTGGATGTGGATTTCGACGCAGAGACAGCGGCGCTGCTCTACGCCGTGTCGAACACGGGCAATCCGCTCGATGGCTTCGACGAAATGCACAAGATCGACGTCCTCGACGACGTCGACGGCACCCTCTATTGGGGAGACTACCCCAAGATCGGCTGGAATGCCGATGCCCACGTGATCACGCTCAATATGTTCAGCTTCGGCTTCTTTTTCAACCATGTGAGTGTGATCTCGTTCGACAAGGCCTCTGTATTGGACGCCAACCCGGCCACAATCACCTATTTCGATGTCGATCGCAGCGACGGCGTCTTTACCATGGCGGCGGCCACCATGCATGAAGCCCTGCCCGGCGATCCCATGTGGTTTGTGACCGAGTCTCCAGCGTTCTTGGGAGATGCCATCCGCATTGTCCAAATGGACAATGTGCTGAGCGCCGCACCTACATTCACCGACTACGAGGTGTTCGTCACATCCTACAATTTGCCGCCGCCCGCTCCCCAGCAGGGCAGCGCCGAGACGATCGACACGAACGATGCCCGCATGCTGAATGCAGAGTTTCGCGGCGGTCGCCTCGTGGCCACGCACACGGTGGGCGTGAATAACGAGGCCAAGGCACGTTGGTACGAGTTTGTCGTCTTCAACGGCGGCGCCTTCTTGGCTCAGGAGGGCACCATCGATCCGGGCCCGGGCATCCACACCTACTTCCCGTCGATTGCCGTGAATGAGGCATTCGACCTGGGCCTGACCTACATGCAGTCTTCGGCCACTGAGTTCATCTCTATGTACGTTACGGGGCGGCGCTCCGTTGACCCCGCAGGGACCATGCGCACCCCGTCGCTCGCGCGCGCCGGCGAGGCGACGTACAGCGACCCAGGCTTTGGCACGCCCCACCGCGCGGGAGACTACAGCGGCATTACCGTGGATCCGGCTGACGGGCTCAGCTTCTGGGCCGCCAACGAATACGCTACCAGTGCCGCAGCCACCAACTGGGGTACGTACATCGCTCAATTCTCTCTCGTTGACGGCACAGGCGACGATTGGTACCGCATCAATGTCTCGGCGGGCGAGTTGATCAACTTCATCAGCCGCACGCCCGGAGACGGGCCCGGCGAGCCCCTGAACGATCTCGACCCGCTGCTGGAGCTTTACGATCCTTCGGGCAACCTTGTGGCGACGGGTACGGCGCTCGGCGACGGCCGCAACGAGGTAGTGCAGCACACCGCAGGAGAAGATGGCGAGTACCGCTTGCGCGTTGCCAGCCAAGGCGGCTCCGTGGGGACTTACGTCGTCGAGCGGCAATCGAGCGACGACCCCGTGCTTACGATCGAGGTGCGCCTGTATACCGACGACGGCGGCGCACCTGGCTCGTTGATCACTTCGGACATGCTCGTGGTAGGGCAGACGTTCTTCGTCGAGATCCTGGTGGGAGATTTCCGCTCCAATCCCCAGGGCGTGATCGCGCTCTCTCTGGACATCTCTTGGGACAATGATAGCCTGGAGGAAATCGACGATCCGTTCGACCCCACCGACATCAACAGCCCCATTTTGACGTCGAAGTTCCCAGAGGGTCGCCAGGGAACGCTGGACAATGCCACAGCCACCATCGACGAACTGGCCGGCTACAGCCTGCCGGACTTCGATCCCCCGATTGGCGAACCCCTGGGAGTAGGCGTGCTGGAGCGGTTCAGCCTGCTACGTTTTCGGGCCGATGCTGCCACGTTGGGCGCGCTGCCCTTTATCGTAGCGATTGGCGAACTCGAACTGAGCTTTCGCGACGGCGCACCGAACTTCTCCACAAGCATCGAGGCTCAGACAATACAGGTGGTGCCTGAGGTGTTCATCAGCGATGCGGCGGTGAGCGAGGTGAACGGCAGCACGGTCGAGGCCGTGTTCGCCGTCACGCTTTCAGCCGCCAGCCCGGATACCATCACCGTCGATTATGCCACGCTGAACGACAGCGCCGTGGCACCGGACGACTACGCCTCGCAAGACGATACGCTTACCTTCTTGCCAGGCGAGACGGTCAAGTTCATCACGATCATCGTGCAGGACGATGCGATCGACGAGCCTGTTGAGACGTTCCTAGTTGTGCTCACCTCGGCCACGAACGCGCTCATCGCAGACGACACCGGTGTTGGCACCATCTCCGACGACGACACGGCGGGGATTTTGGTCAGTCCCACTGCGGGGCTGGTGACCACCGAGGGTGGCGGCAGCGACACGTTTACGGTGGTGCTTACCAGCC
>FWWM01003859.1_pt1 | contig 36255 bp, 30 predicted proteins | sample 2228351 | NCBI WGS metagenome assembly FWWM01 (sample SAMEA103939774, study PRJEB20133) | metagenome
GTCACACTGCCACTGTGGATTTCAGTGTTGGCGGAAAAAATTACGCTATAGACACTGGTTTTATCGTGTTTAATAACTGGACTTACCCGCTATTTAACCGTTTTCTGGCCCAGCTAAAGGTGCCGTTTCAGCCAACTGAAATGAGCTTTTCGGTGAAAAAGCCTGCGGCAAACCTGGAGTATAACGGCAATACCTTCTGGAGCTTATTTGCACAAAAACGTAATTTGCTGCGCCCGTCGTTCTGGCGGATGCTCAGACATATTGTGCGTTTTAATAACACGTCCAAGCAGCTGTTGGCAGAAAATAGCCCGGATCTCGACTTAAAAATGGATGATTTTTTGCACAAATATGGTTTTGGCAAAGAGCTGCGTGACCACTATCTGTTGCCGATGGGCGCTGCCATCTGGTCTTCCGGCCTGACTGAGATGCCGGAGTTTCCGCTGAGATTTTTCCTGCAATTTTTTAAAAACCATGGACTACTCAATATTACCGACCGGCCACAGTGGGCGGTAATTAAAGGTGGTTCCCGCAGTTATGTAGAGGCCATGTTGCAGCAGCAAGGCTCGGACGGCATCAGGTTAAATAGCCCGGTGCGAGAAGTTCGCCGTTTTGAGGATAAAGTGGCTATCACGCTGGTAACGGGTGAAACCCAGTATTTTGACCAGGTCATTTTTGCCTGCCACAGCGATCAGGCGTTAAAGATGCTCGCAGACGCCAGCCTGGCTGAACAGCAGGTGCTGGGTGGCATTGCTTATCAGGAGAATACTGTAGTGCTGCATACCGACAGCAGCATTTTGCCAAAACGCCATGCCGCCTGGGCGTCGTGGAATTATCTGCTGGATGACAGTTCAAAGCAAAAAGCGACGCTCAGCTACAATATGAACATATTGCAAGGCATTGAAAGCGAACATACTTTTGTTGTTTCACTCAATGCCGGTGATAAGATTGATCCACAAAAAGTACTGAGAACTTTTAACTACGCCCATCCGGTGTATAACCATTTTACGATGTTGTCGCAGCAGCGCCGCCATGAAATCAATGGCCAGAACCGCAGTTATTTTTGTGGTGCTTATTGGTATAACGGTTTTCATGAAGACGGTGTGCGAAGTGCAGTGGATGTCGCCGCTATGCTTGGAGTGAAATTCTGATGCAATCAGGGCACGCCTGGTACCAGGGCCGGGTTGGCCATCAGCGTTATTCGCCAAAATCACATGGTTTTGGCTATAACGTCAGTTATTTATGGCTTGATTTACAGCAACTTGACACATTGGCGGGGTTTGTGCGCTATTTAGGGCTGGAAAAGTTTGCCGCCTGGAGTTTCAGACGCAGTGATTACCTGCAAGGCTCAGTTGATTTGGCGCAGGCGGTAAAAGACAAAGTGAAAGTGCTGGGCGGCGATAAAGAAGTACAGCAGGTGTTTTTGCTAAGCCCATTAGCGAACTTTGGCGTTTTTTTTAGCCCTTTGACTTTGTATTACTGTTATGCTGATTCTAAGCCATTGTATTTACTAGCAGAAGTAAGTAACACCCCCTGGAACGAACGGCATTATTACCTGATCCCGTTAAATCCGATGGGTGACACCGAGTTTTGCCATGATAAAAATTTTCATGTATCGCCTTTTAATCCGCTCGATATGCAGTATCAATGGAAAATTGCCGCGCCTGATGCAGCCTGTCAGCTCAGTATCAGTAACTGGCGTTGCGGCGAGAGGGTGTTCAGTGCCTGGCTGGATTTGACCCGGCACGAGCTGAGCCGCCGCAGTGTGCAACAGCAGCTGATCCGCACGCCATGGCAGAACGTACAAGTGGTGTTTCGAATTTATTGGCATGCACTGAAGCTTTTGGCAAAAAGACTACCAGTGTATGACCACCCGCAGCCTAAGGAACCTTTGTTATGACATTATCAATTGCCGGATCCTCGGTACTGGCCAATCTGGGTATGCTGGATAAAATCTGCCGTAATCTGATGCTGAGTTATCTTGCCAGTCTGCAGCAGGGTTGTATTGAACTGGTGGAAGGCCACGATAAACAACTGCTGGGCGACCCTCAGGCTGATTTGCGGGTCACGCTCACTGTAGTTGACCCTGCTTTTTATCAAAAGCTGGTGCTGGGCGGCTCAGTAGGCGCAGGAGAGTCTTATATTGAAGGGCACTGGCGCACCGATAATCTGACGGCGCTGGTGCAGATTTTTGCCCGCAATATGGCGTTGCTGGACAAACTGGAGTCGGGCTGGGCCAGACTAAGCAAACCAGCGCTCAAGTTATTAAACTGGCGTAACCGCAATTCAGTTTCACAATCTAAAAAGAATATTTCTGCCCATTATGATTTGGGTAACAGCATGTATCAGCTGTTTCTCGATAACAGCATGATGTATTCAAGCGCTGTGTATCCATCCCCTGAAGCCAGTCTGGCTGAAGCGCAGCAACACAAACTGAAGCTGATTTGTGACAAGTTACAGCTTAAAGCCTCGGATCATCTGATAGAAATTGGCACCGGCTGGGGCAGTCTGGCTATTTTTGCCGCCCGCAATTATGGCTGTCGGGTCACCACCACCACGATTTCACGTGAGCAGTTTGACTACGCCAAAAAACAAATTGAAGCGGCTGGTCTGTCTGAACAAATCACCTTGTTGTTTCAGGATTACCGTGAACTCAGCGGTCAGTACGACAAGCTGGTGTCGGTAGAAATGATTGAAGCCGTAGGCCACGAATACCTGGATGGTTATTTTGCCAAGTGTTCGTCTTTACTCAAACCAGAAGGTCTGATGGTGCTGCAGGCCATTACCATTGCCGATCAGCGGTATGAATTTTATCGTCGTGAAGTCGACTTTATTAAAAAGTTTGTGTTTCCGGGCGGATGTTTACCTTCGATGCTGCGGATGACTCAGGCTGCTGCACAACATACAGATTTGGTGATCCGTCATGTGCAGGATATTGGTCTGGACTACGCCCGTACTTTAGCCGACTGGTGTAATAATTTTATGGCGGCCAGAGATGCGGTGCATCAGCTGGGCTATGACGATCGTTTTGTCAGGCTGTGGCACTTTTATCTTTGTTATTGTGAAGGTGGCTTTTTAGAGCGCGCCACCAGTGCCGTGCATCTGGTATTAACCAAGCCGGGGCATCGTCAGCCGGTTTAAAACAGCTGATTTACCACCGGCGCTGAACTATGTTATAACTTTCTTAAGCTAAACAATTAGTTCGGTCCGGTGGGACCGTTACAGGTGGTTCTGTATTATGGATCCTGTACTATGACCCGCGCTATGGATGAGTGGTCTGCAGCCCAGCCTGCCGATGTAGCAGAGCTACAACAACAAAACAAAACCTTGTTGGCGCAACGCCATGAATTGCTGCAGCAAAACCTGCAGCTGCAACGTGAAACCTCTATTCTGCATCTGATCAACAAATTGGCGTTACAGCTTAACGAGTTGATGACGCCCGCCGATATTTATCCTTTTGTCGCACAGCAAGTAGCCGCTGCTCTTGGTTTTGAAGATTGTGCTATTTTTGTCGCCGATGCCAAAAGCCGCACTCTGACCCGGGTGGCTGCTGTGGGTTCCAGAGACTTACCGCATCATCAGGGCCTAGGCGTATTGTCTTATGGCCAGGGGATAGTCGGGCAATGTGCGGTGCAGCAACAAAGTATTCTGGTGGCCGACACCAGGCAATGTCAGCATTATCTGAAGGATGTTTCAGAGCGGTTATCTGAGCTCGCCGTGCCCGTACTGGAGCAGGGCGAATTACTGGCCGTGATTGACTGTGAGCAGTGGGACGCGCACTTTTTTAATGAACAGCATCAGCAGATCCTGGAGCATGTAGCCTCTATTCTCAGCAGCCGGCTACGCAAATTACAGGATTTGGCGGCCCTTGAGCTGTCGATTAAAAAGCTGGAATATGCTGAGCTGGTGCAAAAGGCGTTATTTAATATTGCATCACTGAGTTACGACGCCGACGACTTTAACGCTTTTTACCAGCATATCCACCAGAACGTCAGTTCGTTAATTTACGCGCCAAATTTTTATATTGCTTTGTATGATGACAAAGACGAGGTGCTGCATTTTCCCTATTTTGTTGATACCACAGAACATATCAGCCCAACCACCATTTACCCCAAGGAAATTCTGGCCAATAGTCTGACCGGCTTTGTGTTTCGCACCGATGAGCCGCTGTTGGCCGACAGGGCATTGCTGGAAGAGTTTGACCGCACCAAGGTGGTGACCGCCTATGGCTCAGCTCCTGAAAGCTGGCTGGGGGTGCCATTTCGCTCCGGCGACGCTGTGCGTGGCGTGGTGGTGGTGCAAAGTTATGATCCCGGCATCAGTTATGATCAAAAAGATTTAGAGCTGCTGACCTTTGTGTCCCAGCATATTTCCAGTGCGCTGGAGCGGGCGTTTGTGCAGCAGAGGCTACGCCATCAGGCGCTGCATGACGCGCTGACCAATCTGCCAAACCGGCTGTTATTTATCGACAGAGTCAATCACGCTTTTAAACGGCGGTTTCGTTATCCGGACAAACTGGTGGCTGTGCTTTATCTGGATTTAGACCGGTTTAAAATGGTGAACGACACCCTGGGTCATCAGGTGGGCGATGAATTTTTAATAGCAGTGAGCGGGGCACTGAAAAGTTGCCTGCGCCAAAATGACACCCTGGCGCGCCTTGGCGGTGATGAGTTTGCCATCTTGCTGGAAGACGCCAAAACAGTGCCTGATGTGATTGAAGTTGCCGAGCGGATAGCTGCTACATTGCAACAGCCTTTTGTGTTAAAGCAGCATCAGTTGCAAACGTCCACCAGTATTGGTATTGCGCTGGCGGATGTCACCACAGAGCAGATGGACACGGACGAGCTTATCCGCCGTGCTGATATTGCCATGTATCAGGCCAAACAGGATGGCCGTGGCATTTGGCGGCAATTTTGCAGTGAAATGGATTTTGCCACCACAGCCCATTATCAGCTGGAAACTGAACTCAAAGCAGCCCTGCAACATAGCCAGTTTGTACTTTATTATCAGCCTATTATCGATTTATCAAGCGAAGAAACCCTAGGTTTTGAGGCGCTGATCCGCTGGCAGCATCCGGAGCGGGGGCTGTTGTCACCAGCGGACTTTGTGCCGCTGGCCGAAGAGCTTGGACTGTTAACCCAGATTGATTTGTATGTAGTGCAGGCTGCGGTGAAGCAGCTGAATGCATGGCGGCTTGATTTTGCCAACCCCTTTTATGTCAGCGTGAATGTGTCGGGCCGCAGTTTTTCCGATGCTGATTTTTCGCATAAGGTGCTGGATTTGCTGGCGCAGGCCGGCGTACAGCCGCATTATCTGGCGATTGAAATTACCGAAAGTGCACTGATTGATAAAATGGCGCAGGCCAAAATCAGCATTGATTGTTTAAGAGCTGCCGGTGTAAAAGTGTTGCTGGATGACTTTGGCACCGGTTATTCCAGCTTAAGTTATCTGCACGAATTTCAGCTGGATGTACTAAAAATTGACCGCAGTTTTATCGCCGGCATTCGCCCGAGAATTCAGGAAAACCCGGTGGTTAATACCATCATTACCCTGGCAAAAACTTTGTCACTGACCGTCATTGCCGAAGGCATTGAAACCAGCTTACAACGTAAATTGTTATCAGAGCTCGGTTGTGATGCCGGTCAGGGGTATTGGTTTGCCAAAGCACTGACGGCTAAAGAAGCCAGTAGCTGGCTGCGCTAATGAGTTGTTGCTGTGAAGCATTTTTATCCATAAAAAAGGGCAGAGTTGAACTCAGCCCTTGTTTAGATGCTGCGCAAAACAGCCTTAAAAGCTTATTTTTTTAGCCTGATCAGGTTGGGCTCAATATCAATTTTGCCTTCTTTCATCAGGCCGCCAATGGCTTGTTTAAACACTTTTTTACTGACGCCAAAAGCGGCATAAATGGCCTCGGGTTCACTTTTGTCGGACAATGGTAACTCACCACCGGCGCTGGTCAGTTTTTCGATGATTTGTTCGGCAAAACTTGTGGTTTTGGCATAACCGGGTTTGTCGAGCAACAAATCAATTTTGCCATCGTCCCGCACCTTGCCAATATAAGCTTTGCAACGATAACCACGACGCAGTGGCTTAAACACCTGATCTTTATACAACACACCCCAGTGTGCGTTATCTACCACAGCTTTGTAGCCCAGATCTGTGGGTTCAGTCACCACAATCTCAACTTCATCACCACGCTGATAAGACGGCTGGGTTTTACCGATAAATTTATCCAGCTTGCTGGAGGCAACAATACGGTTGCTGCGGTCGACATAACAGTACACCAGATAGCTGTAATCCTGTTGCATCGGCACCGCCTGCTCGGAAAAAGGCACCAGTAAGTCTTTTTTCAGACCCCAGTTTAAAAAAGCGCCCACTTTGGTGGTGGCCACAACCTTCAGCTGGGCGACCTGGCCAACCATCACCAGCGGCTTTTCGGTGGTGGCAATCAGCTGATCTTCAGAGTCCAGGTATAAAAACACTTCCACTGAACTGCCTAAATCCAGATCTTTGGGCACATAACGGCGCGGCAGCAGTATGTCACCCCAGCTTTTGCCGTCCAGATAGACGCCAAATTCAACCTGCTTTTTCATCACTAAGGTGTTGAGTTTGCCTAAAAACATAATTACTCCAGCGTAAAAAGAGGCGATGCTGCGCTTTTCAGCACAACGGGGTTGATCACCACAGATTGTTGATTGTCAGCAAACCACAGCTGACCTTCCTGAATGGTACATTGCAGCTGCATACTGCGCTGACAAAGTTTAGCAAGGGCGGCAGATTCATCGGCTTTAATTGCTACCACCGTCAGGTTGCTCAGTTCCTGCGCATTTTTTTGTGCATCTTTCCACCATTTATCCACCACAGTGCCACCATAAGCCAGCACCAGACCTTGTTTGGCTCTGTGGCTGGCACGGCGCAGCAGTTTTTCATCCGGTAAACCCAGTTCAACCCAAAGTTCAATTTCACCACTTAAATTGTGTTGCCACAGATCCGGCTCGCTGTCTTCGGAAATACCTTTGCCAAATACCAGACGTTCATCAGCGCAAAGGGTAAAAGCAACCAGCCGTAACATCATGCGCTCGATAGTTTCAGACGGATGTTGTGCCAGAGTCAGGCTGTGGGTTTGATAATAATGCCGTGTCATATCGGCAATCGCGAGTTCAGCTTTATAAATGGTTGCTTTAAGGGCCATGCGCCAGAAATCCTGCTTCCCGTAACATTACGGGGTGGGTGTCGGAAAAAGGCGCTAGTGTAAACCTTTTTCAGCGCTGAAGGTATGGCATGTTGTAAATCAAAGCTGCGCTGATGGTGCCAGTTTTTGCTGTTGCAGCCGCTGCCAGATTTTTTCGTGAAAAACATAACCAATGGTATTCACGGCCGGTTCCACCAAAGCAATTAAACCGCCGATCAGCATGTCGCCGGTTAACAAATAGGCCACAGTAAAAGCAATGCTAAAGTGCATCAGGGCAAAAGTCAGGGTTTTTAGCATGGCAACAGCTCCGCTCAAAGTTGATATTAAAATGCTAGTTATTCGCAATTAAAACTGCCAATGTGATTAATGGCTTGTGTGTATCGGAAAAATTCATCAAGGCTGTTTCCGGGCGCTGTCACTGCATGCTGTTAGCGCGATGTCTGTACCTGCTGTTGCCACTTTGTCCGGCTGTGCTTGCTGGCAAAACACAGACTGGCGGCAAATAAAGCAGACAAAAGTGAAAGCTGTTGCGAACCCCTGTGCATGGGCAGCAGCCTGTGTAGTAGGTAAACTAACGCAGTAGTGTGCAAGCAGGTGATAACTATGAGTATGGATTGCCGTGATTTTCTTGACGTAAAGCAGTATGAGTTTTTACTGAATTATTTTATGCGCCGACAAAAAGAGCTGGGTCTAGCCGATTTGGCGGAGCCTTTGTCTTATGATGGGGACAGTCAGTATGACCGGCTGGCGGCTCAGTTGATGGCCGAAGCAGCGCTGGCGTATAAAGAGCGTTTTGCCGAGGCAGCGCCGGCAATCGTCTTTACCAATTTATTCCATCTGGCTGAACTTGAATTAAGTGGCAAAAGGGTACTCAGGCCCAAAGTCAGTAAAAACATACAATAAAAAGCTGTAATTGCAGGCTTAGTTGCCTGTTACTGCTGTTGTGAGGGCAAACGTTTTAGTGCGTCAGTCAGCATCGGCAGGTCGAGCCGCTGCTCCAACCGCACTGCAGTGCCTGCCGACCAGACGCTAAAACTGCCGTCTTCTTCCACCAGCAACATTTTGTCTTTACGGAAGCTATACAACTGATTATTCACAATATTCAGCTTGGTTTGGCTTTGTGGCTGCAACAAATTGTCGCCAGTCCAGTTTTGCTGGTTAAAACAGCCGAGTTCAGCCAGCAGGGTAGGTAAAATATCCAGATGCTGGGTCACGTCACTGATACGCTGTTGCTGTAACTGTGGCCAGCGATACCAGAATGCTGCAGGACCCAACGCAAACTTGTCGCTGTGACCCGACAGCTCCAGCACCAACACTGTGCCTTCTGCTGCTTGCTGCACTCTGGTTGTCAGATCTGTATCCTTATCCAGAAAATGCCAGTGTAACAGCGCCTTATCGTTCGAATAAGTGCTTAACCAGGGCAGCTGTTGTTGCCAGCTGGCCGTGGCTTCAAAGGCCACATAAGCCTCTGGTAACTGACTTAACCAGGCCGGTTGTTCTGCCGGTTTATTCGGTGCCATGTCTGCATATAACAAATTATTCAGTGCCTGATCTGCGGCGACCGGCGCAAAATGAGTTTCCATTCTGCGCAGACCAAGCTGTTTCAGCTGCTGTTGTTGGACGCTGGTTAATTTGGGCAGCAGCAACACATGCAATGGCGCTGCATTAGCCACTGCGGCGCAGCTTAATTGCACAGGCTTTTGGCGCAACGCGTCGGGTGCCAGCCAGTTTTGTTGTAATCCGCTGGCGGTAATTGCAGTGGCAGAATTATCCAGCAGATTATAACGCGCCAGCATAGTGCGGGCTGTTGCCGGATAACTCAGTGGCAGAATATTGTCTTGCCGGGTAATGGTATCGTTCTGACTGGCATCTCCCCAGATATGCAACAGGTGACTGAGCACAAAACAGCCAAGGAGGATCACCAGCGCCGGTTTGCCGCTACCCGAGTGGCTTAAGCGGGCGATTTTTTTCCAGCAAAAGTTACTGAGCACCAGTTGCACCGACAACAACAGCGCGCCCACTGCGGCTGTGATCAGCACAAAGTTGCGTAAATTAGTCACCACCTGCTGGCGTAATAAATCTAAGGTTTGTTCATAAGAGGCGCTGCCTGCGTGATAACCCAGGCTATGGTAGACATAAGCATCAAAAATCAGTGCAACAAAACCACAGGTCGCAAGCACTGCGGCCAGACCGCGGACATGGCGCTGATAAGGGAAAATCAGACTGATCGGAAAGATGGTGATAATAAAAAATAAAAAACATAAAAAGGCGGTATGACCCAACCAGGTGACCAGCAGATAAGCCCAGCCTAACACCGACTGCGGCAGTGGATCGGCCATGAAATAACTGCCGGTAACGACCAGCGCCAGCAATATATTAAAAAAGGTAAACCAGTGCCCCCAGCGTAACAAGCGGTCAATTTTATTGACGAGTGACAGGTTTTGCTCGAGCACCATAACGGCTTAGTGCGCCTTGCTGCTAACGGCGTCCTGTAACGCCTGGCTGAAGTGTCTGGCCACTTCCCCCTGCTGCGCGGCAGGTACATTGGTTTTGATAATGTGGCTGATGGTATTACCCAGACACATCAGGCTCAACTCGGTGGTGGCGTTTTGTTGCCGCAAGGTTTCCAACAGAATGTTGACGAGGGTTTCGATTTGCTGGTTGGAATACTTGGATTGGATCGGCATGAATTACTCTGAAATTAACTGAATGAAACAGGTAGAATATTAACAGAAATCCATTTAAACAGGAAAACTTATGTCTGTCGATGTGCACTTGCTGGCCATTAATTATATCGAAGCCAATGAATCTGCTCAGTTAACCGCACATTTCCGTCAGGAACTGGTGCCGGTCAGTCAGCATGTAGCTTTATTAATTGAACAACTGCATTTGGCCTACAACGGCAAACCGGCGAAAGGTTATGCCGCCTTTAGCAGTGACAAAAATCCGGAGTTTTGTGAGGCCATTCATCAGTGGCAACAACAGGAACGTAATTTTGTCAGTCTGGCTGAGCTGGCCACAGGTCAGCTGGTGGTGGAACTGACCAAACATCAAATTCCGGAAACCGGTTATTTTATGTTGTGTCATTACCGTTATCTGGCCAATGAATATTTGTTTATTGCCCTGTTGGGCAGCAAAGAGCATTTTTCAGTGTCGGCCGATTTACAGCTCTCCAGCGCCAAACATCTGGATATTGCAAGGATGCAACTGGCGGCACGGCTTGATTTAACTGAATATCAAATGTCGCCAGAGCAGGGCAAATACATCAGTTTTATCCGCGGCAGAGCAGGTCGCAAAGTGGCAGACTTTTTCCTCGACTTTTTAGGTTGTGAAGAAGGGGTGGACCCCAAACAAAGCAGTAAAGTGGTGCTGGCATCGGTTGAAGAGTATCTGGCCGAAGGCGACTATGACAGCGCGGAAAAACATGATGTACGCAAACAGGTGTACCAGTATTGTGAAGAACGCGCCAAACAAGGCCAGGATGTGACTTTGCAGGAGCTTTCTGCCACAGTTGACAGTTCAGACGATAACGCTTTTGCCCGTTATTGTGCAGAACGTGAACTGCCGGTGGCTGAGCAGTTCCCGGTGGATGTCAAAGAGTTAAAAACCCTGGTGAAATTTTCTGGTGCCGGTGCCGGTTTAAGCCTGAGTTTTGAGCAAAAACTGCTTGGCGACAGAGTGCAATATGACGCCGAACGCGATGTGCTGGTGATCAAAGGCACACCACCCAATCTGCGCGACCAGCTACAAAAGTTTATTCGTGGTTATTCCAGCTTTGACCGCAATCAAGACCCATCTGAATAAACAGAGGGGTTGATCCTTGCAGCTGCTGTGACATTTTATCGCAGCAGCTTTACAACTTTTAACTGTCGCCGCCGTCCGATCCGTCTGAGCTGTCCGCAGTGCTCTGGGTGTCTTTGGGTTTGGCCTCGTTATTTGTTTTGTCATTGTCATGGGTCACAGCAGGTGCCGTGCTGGCACTCGCCTGCACTTTCTGTTGCTGAGCCGTGTTTTGCCCTTGTTTGGCCCTGGCTAAAGGACGTTGGTTTTTTTTGCTGCCATGTTTAAGTAAAGCCAGATTGGCGGCAATTAAGCCCACCACCAGCAATAACATGCCGATAAAAGTCCAGCTCACAGAGCCTCCTTATTGATATTAAAGACATAACGCTGAAAAATTTCCGGCAGATATTGCAGGATCAGCGCCTTTTCACAAAGTGAGCTGCCGGCAATAGCCTGCTGCAACATCTGTAGTTCAAACTGCTGTAGATAAGACTCCGCCAAAGGGCGATAACTTAAATGCCAGGGTTCTGCGGCTACGCCCCCCTGATAAATCCGGTAAGGCCGGAAAAAGCCAAAATCACTGGCATAACGGCTTAACCAGTGGCTCAGATGGGCAAAAGGGCCGTCACTTTGATACTCAGCTTCCAACAGTTGCAGCTGATAATCAGCAGGCACAGCTGCGGCGTCAAACACATCCAGATCTGTACCCCAGTGATGCCGGCTGGCGCCTGGTAAAGCCGAATATAAAAGTACAGCTTCCAGTTTGGCAAAACCGCTGAGTTGTTTTATGTCGATCTGCTGTTGTGCCTGGTTATAAACGGCTCTTATCCCCTGCATTTTACCATTCCAGATAGCAGCCTGGCGGTCAAAATTGCGATAGGCCGAAACCGGCTTCAGTTCAATGCCATCCAGCCGTGCCGCCTGCTGCATTCTGATAAAAGCAGCAGCACTTTCCGGCTCCAGCTGCAGGTTATCAACAGCAACCAGATTTGGCTCAACGCGACCTGTCAGCAGCAGCGATAGGTCCATCAGCACAACATCTCGTTGAGAATGGCTTCGTACATATCGGTGAGAAGTTCCAAATCAGCGATGCTTACACATTCATTAATTTTATGAATGGTGCCGTTACAAGGGCCAAGTTCGAGCACCTGAGCACCGGTTGGTGCAATAAAACGCCCATCCGAAGTGCCGCCTGAGGTTTCCAGCGACGGGGTAAAGCCCTGAATTTGTTCTACCGCATTGACGGCTGCAGCCACCAAAGCCCCGCTGTCGGTTAAAAACGGCAGACCGTTCAGTACCCAGTCCAGTTGATAGCTCAGCTGGTGTTTATCCAGAATGGCCAACACTTGTTGTTGCAGCTGCTCAGCTGTCACTTCTGTGCTGTAGCGGAAATTAAAAGTGAGGGTCATCTCACCAGGCACCACATTGGTGGCACCTGTGCCGGCATGAATATTGGAAATCTGAAAACTGGTGGCTGGAAAAAACGCATTGCCGTGGTCCCAAACCTGCTGACTGAGTTCAGCCAGTGCCGGGGCGGCCAGATGAATAGGGTTTTTCACCAGATGCGGATAAGCCACATGGCCCTGCACACCATGAATAGTCAGATAACCTGTTAATGAACCACGGCGGCCGTTTTTAATCACATCACCGACAACTTTGGTACTGGAAGGTTCACCGACTAAACACCAGCGTATTTTTTCCTGACGAGCTTCCAGCACTTCAATCACTCTTTTGGTGCCGTTGATAAAAGGGCCTTCTTCATCACTGGTAATTAAAAAGGCAATGTCGCCGGTGAGCTCTGGTTTTTTCGCCAGAAAGCGCTCAGTGGCCACTATCATGGCGGCCAAACTGCCTTTCATATCAGCAGTGCCACGGCCATACATCATGCCGTCGATAGTAGTGGGTTCAAAAGGCGGGGTATGCCATTGTTCCAGTGGTCCTGTAGGCACCACATCAGTGTGGCCGGCAAAACAAAACAGCGGTTTGCCCTGACCACGGCGCGCCCATAAATTTAAGGTGTCTTCAAAAAACATCGATTCAATCTGAAAACCGAGTTTGCTTAAGCGCTCCGCCATCAGTTGCTGGCAGCCTTCGTCAGCGGGTGTGACTGAGGCCCGGCGGATCAGGTCTGCCGTCAGCGCCACTACCGGGCTCATTGTTGTTTCTACTGGGGTAAAAGATGTCATTTTAAACCCGCCACAAGTTGCTGATATTGTTCGGCATTAAAACCAAGATAAAAACGGCCATTCACATCCAGTAATGGACGTTTAATCAGTGCCGGCTGTGCCAGCATCAGCGCCATAGCTTTTTCAGCGGTCATTTCAGCTTTTTGTTCATCCGGTAAAGCTCGGTAGGTGGTGCCTTTGGTATTTAATAACGCCTGCCAGCCAAGCTCAGCCACAAAATGTGCGAGTAGTTCCTGATTCAGACCATCGGCCCGGTAATCAATAAACTGGTGCTCAACACCAGCCTGAGCTAAAAAAGCGCGGGCTTTTTTCATGGTGTCGCAGTTCTTAATGCCATAAATTTTTATCATCGGTATTCAGTATTCCGGTTTATACATCAACAAAAGCAGCTGCAGCAGCTTACCTGCAGCGGGACGGCATGCAGTACAAGATCAGGCGTTTTGGCTCTGACCTTGTGCTGCCAGTTCAATAAAAAATAACGGGTCTTGCCCGGCCTGATGGTAACAGCTGCGATACCAGATGGTGCTGAATCTGGCATGCTGTTTTAAGGTGATCAGGCAATACAAGGGTTGCACCCACTGGCTAAGTAGCGCTGAGTCCACACAAAGCACCGGTTGTCCTGCTGCTACTTTGGCTTTTTCATCAACAAGCCAATCAAATCCTCTGCCGTGCTGGTGGTAGCATTGCGGCGGAAAATGTATATCCAGCTGTAGGCCATTTGCGTGGTGAAACCTGAGTTGTTGTCCGGCCTGATCCTGACGGCTACAAAGTCCGGAAAAGGGGGCAACCAGCTGATTTCCTTGCAAGTGCAGCAATACTCCTTCACCAAGGTAACCGGCAGCAGCTGCAGGCTCCGGTGATTCGGACAATGGCAACACCAGACCGCTGGCCGGGCATTGGATCATAAGCCCTTTGCTGACAGGCAACACTGTAGTTTGTTGCATTCGGGAAAACGCCACCGGCATGTTGTTGTTTCTCCAACACAATAATGAAGCTGATAGTACCCAAACTCCGGGTGCAAAGGCTAGCGAACAATGGTGGTTTTTCGAAAGAAACAGCGACATAAAACATCGCTGTAACTCAGGCAAGCTGAGCATTGGCATTATTTTGCAGTTCTGGAAAAATGTAATTATGAGCATTTAGTATGATTTATTCATGATAGCCGGCATTTTTACCAGTCAACTTTCAGTACCCTCCACTGTGGTGCCGGTTTTAATCAAAAAAAGTTGTCCACAGATTCTGTGGGTAACTTTGTGTATTTCTCTGTTTATGTTTGGTAAGTTGTTGAAGTATATATATTAAAATGAATGGCATATTTTTTGTTATTTCGGCTCAGATGTAAAAGTGTGTGAAGAGGTTAAAAAATAACAATTTTGTCAGGCACGCAAAGGCAGCTGTGTATTTGTCCAGCTCTTTTCGGGCATGTAACCGCTGTTATTGTCGGGAAAACTTACATATAGTTGCAGTGCCGACTGTTTTCTTACAGGTTTTTTAGCCGTAAATGCACTGACAAACTGGCCGCAATCCCGGCAATTATGCTAAGGTAAAAGTCAGTACATCAGGTCGTGGGGTTCAGATGCAGCGCAGTTTAATTGCCACCCTGCAGCAGGGGGTTGTTTATAGTCAGACCTGGCCTTTGGTGAACGAGCTCAACAGTGTCTTTCCGGAAAATCAAATTATTCGTCTGACCAAAAGGGCGCAGCAGTTGTTGCCGGCCTTTAGTGTGATTTCGCTACTGGTACAGTTGCAATGGATGGGGCAAAGTTATCTGGCACCAGCCCTTGCCAGCACCTTATTTATGTTGTCATTACCGTTGCAAGGCTGGTACTGGCTGGGTAAAAGAGCAGATTCAGTGTTGCCGCCTGCCATGTTGCAATGGTATCTGGATATTGCCGTTAAAATGCAGCAAAGCGGCGTGGCCGTGCCTAGACCTGCCGCCAAACCCTGTTATGCCGATCTGGCCACTTTGTTAAGTCTGGCGGTCAGACAACTGGATAAAACCTTTATCCGTCAGTGTTTATAGTCACTTTCAACAGCTACGCAGTTTGCAGAAAGCACCAGAGCGGTTTTCAGAACTATCCGCTCTGTCTGCTGTTTTATTGTTCAGTATTCTGGCGATAAGTGGCTACCCATTCAGGGCGATATACCAGCAACAGCGTGATTGCCATGCCATTTAAAATGGCTTCGGGCAGTGCCAGTAAAGGCGATAATGCCAGATATTCGCCAGGATCCAGCACTACATCTGGTTGCAATAGCCACAAAGCGCTGCTTTGCAGCAGCACAAAGCTGACTGTGCATAAAGCTGAGCCGATAAAAGCCGCTAGAAAAATATACACAAACAGGTGCTGACCAAATTGTCTGTGTACCAGATACAACTGCAGATAACTTTGCAAAGCCAGCACCGTGAGTACAGCCCAATCGGCCAGCCATAAAGTAGCTGAGCCCAGTTTAGCAGGGGCCACCAACCAGCTGGCGGCAACGGTGGTGAGCAATATTGCCGGGATCAGGCACAAACTGAGTCGAAGTCCAAGTAATAAGGTTACTGCTGTGATACCAAGAAAATGTAATGCCGGGCCTTGGGGCAGCTGAGCTTTTACCTGCCACAGTACCAGTAAACACAGGCCGCTCCCGGCAAACAGTTGACGCAAAAGCGGCTGTTGCCAGAGCGTCAGCAGTTTTTTATCCAGCGTTAAGTAATAAAGCGGCAGCAGCCAGCATAACAGCCAAAGCATCCATCAGCTCCTGTAGTTATTTGCTGTCAGGCTATTACCAGAATTCTGGCTGACTCCATTGTGGCTGAAGTCACACTGATGCACGCTGCTTGTCATTTTTGTCTCAGAGGCTAAAGCTGGACCAAACCGGTGCATGATCTGAAGGTCTTTCCATGGCGCGCAGCTCATAATCCACATCTGACTCCACACATAAGGCGGCCAGTGGCGCTGTTGCCATTACCACGTCTATGCGCAGACCTCTGTTATCGTCAAAACCTTTGGAGCGGTAATCAAACCAGCTGTACCTTTCTGTACGCTCCGGGTGCAAAGCGCGGAAAGTATCCACCAGACCCCAGTCTTTTAAACGTTGCAGCATGTCGCGCTCTTCTGGCAGGAATGAACATTTGCCTTCTTTTAACCAGCGTTTGCGGTTAGGTTCACCAATGCCGATGTCCAGATCCAGCGGCGAAATATTAATGTCGCCTATCACTGCCAGTAGTTCGTCTGGTTTGTGGTTCTGTTCGAGATATTGCATTAAATCGGCATAAAACTTTTGCTTAGCCGGGAACTTGGTTGGGTGGTCGCGGTTTTCGCCTTGAGGGAAATAACCATTGAGTAACGTAAAGCTGCGGCCATCAGCCAGCGTCCAGCGACCAATCAGCATACGGCGTTGTGCGTCCGCTTCATCGGTTGGAAAACCATACAACATCCTATCGGCCGGAGATTTGCTCAGAATAGCCACGCCATAATGACCTTTCTGGCCAAAGTGATACACCGAATAACCCAGCGCTTTGACTTCATCCATTGGAAATTCATCGTCATGCACTTTAATTTCCTGCAGGCCAATAAAATCCGGCTGATGCGTTTGCACCAGAGCCGCCAATTGATGAGGGCGTGCACGTAGTCCGTTAATATTAAAAGAAATAATTTTCATAATGCCTGAGCCTGTTTGAAGTCAAAAATGCGATTGGCGCTCATCATAACATCAAGATAGAGTGGCTGCTAAGGGGCAGCCTTGCCCGGATAAGGCTGCATCCGTTATGCTGCCGGGCCAAAAACAAGCCAGAGAATCCCATCCTTGTCTGAGATTTGCCAGTTTACCGCCATTCCTTATCAGCTGAAGCCATCACTGCGCCGGCGCAGTGTGGCACTTCAGATCCGAAATGGACAACTGACAGTGTTAGCACCAGCAGGTGTTGCCAAACAGCAGATCGATGGTTTTATTTTGCAAAAACAGCAATGGGTAGCGCGGCATTTGCAACTTCAGCAACAGGCCGCAGTGCCGCCTGATTATTTATTGGCGGGTTTATTACCGCTGCTCGATGAAAAACTGCAGTTAAAGGTGGTGAGCGACAGCTGCAGTGCTGTGAGTCGTGATGGCCAGACCTTGTGGCTGCAGTTGTCCAATCGCGTGAGTACGGCAAGACGCCGGCAAAAACAGCTGGAGCTGCTGGGCGCCTGGTATCAGCAGCAGGCAGAGCTCTGGTTTGCGGCCAGAGTGGCTTATTGGCAACAGCAAATGCAGGTTCAGGCCAGCGCAGTGCACATCAAAAACTGGCAAAGTAAGTGGGGGAGTTGCACCAGCAAGGGGTTACTGAGTTTTAACTGGCGGCTGATGCTGGCGCCTTGCTGGGTGGCCGATTATGTGGTGGTGCATGAGCTGGCGCATCTGAGCCATATGGACCATTCCAGTGCTTTCTGGCAAAGGGTAGCCAAGTTTTACCCTGAGTTTAAACAGGCAAAACAATGGTTTAAACAGCATCAGCATTTGCTGCAGCTGGTGTAGCAACGCAAAAAGAGCTGCCAAGGTTCTTCCGTGCCATCAGCTGAAGTTTACTGCCCTGTTGGTGCAATCATGCAGTTGTCTGCACTGCAGCGTGATGCCATCAGGCCCCCAAGCCGCCATCAGGGTTATTTGTTGGTATTTCTGCGCTGCAGGGCTTTATTTGTGCCAACTATTTCTGCTTTAATCGCACACCCGACAAAGCGACTTAACAAGCCGGCACTCTTATAACAGCCAAAAGCCGGCCCGGATCCAGGACCTCTGCGATGACAAATCAACTAAAACTGCAGCAGTTATTAAAGCTGCTTGATTTAACCCGTTTAACCGATAACGACAACAGCGCTGAAATGGCCGCATGGTTGGCAGAGCACATGCTGAGTGAAAAATTGCCGGCTGCTTTTTGTGTTTACCCGGCGTTTTTGGGCCAGTGCCGTGCGCGGCTGGCGGAGCTTGGTGTACAAAGCACACTTGCCACAGTGGTGAACTTTCCATCCGGCAATGCTGCCGCCGATATGGTGGTACAGGAAATTCAACAGGCATTGGCACTTGGTGCTGATGAAATCGACTGCGTGCTGCCTTATCAGGCGTTGTTGGCTGGCGACACAGGCCGGGTAAAAAGCTTTTTATATGATGTGCGTGAAGCCTGTGGCAAAGCCTGCCTGAAAATTATTATTGAATCGGGCGAGTTGGTCACTCCGCAACAAATTATTAAAGCCACTGAACTTGCCATTGAATGTGGGGCTGATTTTGTCAAATCGTCTACCGGCAAAGTACCTGTTGGTATTACCATGGAAGCGGCCCGTATTATGCTAACCGTGATAGCGGCGGCAAAACGTCCTGTTGGCTTTAAAGCCTCAGGTGGGGTACGTACAGTGGCGCAGGCACTGGAGCTGATGGCGATGTATGAAGATATTACCGGTCGTCTGGCGCAGCCTGAGCTGATGCGTATTGGCGCCAGTGTGCTTTTTACTGAGTTATCTGCATTATTGGCGCAGCCGCAAGCCTGATCTGTTTCGTTTAACATCAGCAACGACGTTTCAGCTGCTTTGTTTTAATTCGTGGCGGTAGCCCTGATATTGCTGCTGTAACTCATTGTAACGCTGCTGGTGGTGTTCCATCAGCAGCGCCTGTTCGATGGTTTTAAACACCTGGCGACAGCGTTGGTAAAGTGCCAGCGATTTATGTTTTTGCTGCGATTCCAGTACCTGTAACATCGCCTGAATTAAGTTCAGTGCGGCGACCGTATTGGCGGGAGCTACCTGAAGTGCCTGCTCAAATAACTGCATCGCTTCCTGATATTTACCATCCTGATATCTGTCCATACCGGCTTTATTGAGTGTGCTCAGCTGCTGACGTTTATCTTCAGATTGTTGCTGATGTTGCGCCAGCATATCGGCCAGCACCGGATCCGGTGTGGTGTGACTGCTGTATCTGGCAAAAAAATGGTCGGCGCCTTCAAATTCACCGATGTCCATCAACAGCATCACCAGATCCGGCGTTTCGGCTTCAATGCCGGTCATCTTGTCACACACCTTGTCGGCAGTTTTTTTTGCCTGATGAAAACGACCTTCAATAGCGTCCAGCCGCGCCATACAAAGTTGTTCAAAACGTTCAAAATCAACGTCTTTTAGTGCCAGTTCGTCTTTTTGGCTGCGGTGTAATAACAACAGGGTTTCCTGTTGTAATTTATTGCGTTTGGCCGGTTCATCCAGACTGCCGATGGCGTCGAGCATGGTTCTGATGTAATTGAGCAAATGCATCACATCTTGTTTGGCGGTGCGCCGGGTTAATTCGTAAATTTGTTTGCTGGCCTGTACCATATCCAGCGGGCTGGTGGCCTGGCGGGCAACGCGCAGCAATAAATATTGGCGGCCAAGCTGAAAGGGTGCAATGTTGATGGCTTGATTGATACTTTGCATGGCACCGGCAGTGTCGCCCTGTGCCAATTGACAATGGCATTTAATGTCGAGCGCCTGGGCACAAAGCCGGTTGACCTCAATAATCTCGTCACATAACTGAGTGCAGCTTTGATAATCCTGTTGTTGTAACCTGGCACGGGCAGAAAGTAGCAACGCCCAGGTGGGGCGTCTTAGTTGCATACTGTCGCCGAGCAGCTGCTCTAGTGCCGGGAAGTTTTGCTGGTTTAATAAGGTTTCCGCCAGTACCCGCCGGCAATATTGTTCATAACGACCATTGGCAGCAATTTCCTTCTCACATTCGGCAATCACATCCTCGCTTTGATGCTGATATAAAGTTTCATATAAAGCGGCTAAGTGCTGTTTTTTTTGTTGTAGTTTTAGCAGGCGCGTCTTGAGCAGGCTCTGTGAAAAAGGTTTAATTAAATAGTCGTCTGGTTCAGTTTCAACCGCACTCATCACCATGCTGACGGTGTTTTCACCTGTCACAATAATAAAAATGGCGCTGGGTTTAAGCAGTTGTTTTTCTCTTAAGTCTTCCAGTAACTGACGGCCATTTTTACCAGCGCCAAGGTTATAGTCGACGAACAACAAATCAAATTCGGTTTGGCTGCATCTGTTCAGTGCCTGCTCGCCACTGTTGGCAAACTGGATGTTGGCCATGCCCAGACTTTTCAGAATACCTTTGAGCATCACCTGAAAAGGGCGCTGATCATCAACCACCAGTATATGAAGTCCAGACAGAGCTAATTTGTGCATGCGGCAAGCCGGCCAACTAAACCTGGTTAGATTGTGAGAAACAAAAGGTGAATTCGCAAGTTTGTAAACGGCTGAAATGTGTTGGTTTTATTTGTTTTGAACAGATATAACTCAGAAGTGCTGAAGCAGCAGGAAGATGGTGGAGGGGGAAGGATTCGAACCTTCGAAGGCAGTGCCGGCAGATTTACAGTCTGATCCCTTTGGCCACTCGGGAACCCCTCCACGTGGCGGGCATCTTATCAAATCAAACGTCGATGTAAAGAAATAAACTTAAGAAAGCTGTTTAACTGCCGATAAAGTCAGCAGTTTTCATTAAAAATATTATTTTTATGCTGCAGCTGGTCAACGAATGGCAATTACAGGGACAATTAAATCAGGCGCTGTTACAGCATCAGCGCGCTGATTTTGCTTTGTGGCTGGCGATGTTATCGCCGGCAGTTGATGAAATGGCGGCCTTTTGTCTGCCAACAGGCGAAGCTGAGCCTGGCAGACCCAGTTTGTACCAACAGCTTGGCGTACAACCACAGCGTGATTATGCCATGCAGCAGCAAGATATCGGCTGTTTGACGGCGCAGCATCAGGCTTTGATCCAGAGCGGTTTGACGCAGTGTCGCTTGCAGCAACTGCTGACTCCACCTCCTGCGGTAGTGCGTCACGACGCGAAAAAACTATCGGCCGAAGTGCTGGATAGTCTTGATTTTCATACCAGGCGCCATCTGGCAAAACAAAAAGCCGATGTGATCACTCCGGATCCGACGGCTTTATACGATATTTTGCAGGAAATGCATGCCTGAGTGAGCCAAGGTAGCTGATTAACTTTGTTGTGCGGACATCAGGTGCGGGCGACAGACTTTGTATTTTTTGCCGCTGCCACAGGGGCAGGCATCATTCCGGTTAATTTTCTGACCCGCATGGGAAAATAAACAGCCATCCAGATACCACCATTGCTGCTGCTCAAAGATAAATCTGGACTGTTCTTCCAGCTGTTGCAGCTTATCCTGCATGATAAAACGGGCGATAAAATGCACATAATCGATACAGCCTTCAGCTGCTGTTGTTACTGTTTTAGCGGAGTCAGGCGCGGCAAGGCTCAACGTACCAGTGTAAGATTCCAGATAAGGGTTATCCGGCATCCGTTGTTGCAGCAGGCTTTTATCGCTGATTGGCAAGACCGATAAACCAACAAAATGGGCCGCATCAGCAAAAGCGGCAATGTCCGCTTCAGCCTGACCAGATTGCTGGCTTGGATGATAGGTGTTTTTAATGTAATGAATATGGCCGGTGCAATAAGCACTGTATCTGGAACGCATCAGCTCTGGCGCAGTTTGTGGCAGCACTGTGCCAGTTAAAAAAGGCTGGCAGCAATTGGCAAAAACCTGATCTGAGCCACAATAACACCCCATATTTTGCTCCTGTAGTTGATGCAATTGCCGCTGTGTCAGCAGCACGGTTCAGAGGCGGATAACAGGGGGCAGAGTGTAATGGGTTTTTCCGGGCGCCGGTAGTTGGTTTAGCCATCATCTTGAATAAAGACCAGGCTACGGAATAAAGCGCAGCCTGCTTGCAGATTGCGATGAAAGGATAGTTAGGGGACTACGACTATCCAACAACCGCCAGCTAAAAGGTGACTTAATAACCGCTCGCCTATAAAACATCAGTCGTGTGGTTTGGGTCTCTTGCTGCCTTGCTCTTGCGGAAGTCCCCGCAGCGGCTTTCAAATCAGTGCTATCTGGCGCAGGGCATATCCAGCTATTGGTGAGCCATTAATGCGCCAGCTGCGGCTGTACCATTGCATCTGTTGGCAGATTAATTAAGGGGGTGCCGTATTTGGCTGATAAATAACGATAATCTTCAAGTTCTTGCTGATCTTCAGGTAAAAAACTCACCACAGCACTGCAGGTAGAGCAGGTAAGCGCATCGCGCATCAGGTTATCAAAACGGCCAATTTGTTTTTGTGGGATCAACAAAATGCGCTGGCTTTGAATACCGGCTTGTTCCAGCATTTGTTTAGTCAGCTGCCATGGTGGTGCAATCACTAACAACCAGCCATGCTGCAACCCTTGTTGTTGGGTAAGCGCAGCCAGGGTTGTTAACACAGCTTGTACATTCAGCGTTGTGGCTGCTTTTGCTGGCAAAGTGAAAGTTTTGCCAAACTGGATACCGGATAAAGGTAATGGATAGCTGTGCTGGATCATAATAAAGCCCCTGACTGAATTTGGATAACTGTTCGCATATACAGTGGATGTATATACAGTAATCAGGCTTCGTTTAAAAAGCAAGCGAAAACTGTTGAAATATACAGTACTTTTGTGGTTCAGGGCATTTTTGTGAAGATAAACAACGGCTAAGCCTTGTTATTGCTGTGCATACTGGTAAAACCATTGTATTGATACTGTTTTGCTACACTCCGCCTCTTGCGAACAGGATGAGAATTGTTGATGTTGTTACAGCCCTATGTAAATGTGCAGGGTGAAGAATTTAGTTTCAGCCGGGCACAGGCCAGTCAATTTGCCAAGCAAATTGCTTCAGACTTTAATCCGATCCACGATGAAGACAGCAAAAGATTTTGTGTGCCCGGCGATTTGTTGTTTGCTTTTTTGCTGCACAAATACGGTTTGTCGGAGCGTTTAAGCTGTACTTTTAATGGTATGGTCGGCTCTGATGTGGTGTTGCATTGCCGTGAAGAGGGCAACAGCGTTGAGGTGCTTGATCAGAACGATAAATCTTATCTGATGCTGGAGCAAAGCGGCAGTAAACAGCAGAATTGTCAGTTTATTGAGGCGCTGGTGCGTGATTATGTGCGTTTTTCCGGTCAGAACTTCCCGCATATTCTGCAGCCGCTGATGCAGCAGCATCAGGTCATGATCCACCCGCAGCGCCCGCTGGTGATTTATCAGAGTATGGCTTTGCATTTTTTCCGTTTTAGTGACAATTGCCCGCAATTAAAGTTATCCGATTCGAGTCTGGAAATTGATGGTAAAAGAGGCAATGTGTTGCTGAAATTTGAATTGCTGGATGGTTCTGAAGTGATTGGTGCCGGTGAAAAACGCATGATCCTGAGTAATCTGGTGCCTTATGATGCGGAACAAATGCAGGGGCTGGTCGATATTTATAACGAGCGTAAATTACGCTTGGGTGGCGACGCTACTGTCTGATCCCCTTTGATGATGCAAAGATAAGCAAAGCCAGCTCACCATGCTGGCTTTTTTCTGCCCCGCAATGCTGCCTTGCCCTAAAGTCACAGCATTAAACTGCCGCATTGCACCAGGGTTCTGAGGCTGCCGGAGCTTTTATAAAAGCAGGTTACCAGCCACAGAGCAGACACAGTGTGATGTGCAGAGTCAGGCGCAGTGCACAATGGAAAACAGGGCGGCTATCTGGTATCTTCGGCCAATAACTGAAGGGAAGTGCATGATGTATTACATGATTTATTCTGAAGATGTCGCCGATAGTCTGGCGCAGCGTAAAATCACCCGTCCGGCGCATCTGGCGCGTTTAGAGCAACTGGCAGCTGAAAACCGCTTGTTAGTGGCTGGTCCATTACCTGCCGTGGATGCGGAAGATCCGGGCGAAGCCGGTTTTACCGGTTCATTGGTGGTGGCTGAATTTGCATCACTTGAGGAGGCTCAGCAGTGGGCAGCTGCCGATCCTTATCTGGCGGCAGGTGTGTATAAAGAAAGCACCGTCAAACCATTTCGCAAAGTATTGCCGTAAGGACACTTAGATGCCCGTTATTTTACTGACCGGCGGCGCCGGTTACATTGCCACTCATACTGCTATCTGCCTGCTCGAGGCTGGGTTTGAGGTGCTGGCACTGGATAATTTCAGCAATTCACAGCCACAGGCGCTGCAGCGGGTGGCGCAAATTTGTGGCCGGCCAGTGCCGCTGGTCAAAGCCGATATTCGTGATGAAGCAGCGCTGGAACGGGTGTTTTCTGAGCACAACATCAGTGCTGTCGTGCATTTTGCCGGTTTAAAGGCGGTGGGTGAATCAACAGAGCAGCCGCTGGCGTATTACGACAATAATGTGGCCGGTACCGTTACGTTGTGCCGGGTGATGGCGCGCCATGGTGTCAAACAGCTGGTGTTCAGCTCTTCGGCTACTGTATATGGTGATGCCCGGCAGATGCCGATCCGTGAGGATGCGCCACGCTCGGCCACCAATCCTTATGGCCAGAGCAAACTGATGCTGGAATATATCCTTGCGGATCTGCAGGCTTCAGATCCAGCCTGGCGGATAGCCGTATTACGTTATTTTAATCCGGTGGGCGCCCATCCCAGTGGTTTGATTGGTGAAAACCCAAATGGCGTGCCAAATAACTTAATGCCCTTTATCAGTCAGGTTGCCGTTGGCAAAAGAGCACAGTTAGCGGTGTTTGGTGATGACTATGCCACAGCAGACGGTACCGGTGTGCGTGATTATATCCATGTGATGGATCTGGCATCCGGTCATTTAAAAGCGCTGCAGTATTTGCAGCAACAACCAGGCTTAGTGGCGGTAAACCTTGGCACTGGCCGTGGTTACAGTGTGCTTGAAATGATCAAAGCTTTTAGTGACATTAATCAGGTGGCTGTACCTTATCAGATAGTGGCAAGACGGCCTGGTGATATTGCAGAGTGTTATGCCGATCCGTCGCTGGCGCTTGAATTATTTGGCTGGAAAGCTGAGCGTGGCCTGGAAGATATGGTGCGTGATGCCTGGCGCTGGCAACAACAAAACCCGGATGGTTATTGCAGTTAACAATCCGTTTTGGAGGTTTATTTGCGAAAACAACACCAAAGCGCCTGGTTATGGGCCAAGCAGAGCAAAAGCTGTTGGACTGGTCTTGGTGCTTTGGTGTTGTGTACACAAAGTTTTCTGCTGCAGGCAGCAGATGCACAAGCTTTTGATGCACTGATCCAGCGTCTGGATAATGGCGATTTGGTGTTTGCCGACCGCGCAGCCATTGACGATTATATGCAACAGCTTAAAGCGGCAGTACCGCCGGATGATGCCAAACGTCAGCGGCGGCTACAGCGCGAGCAATGTTACGCCGACTTCTATGACAAACCCGATCAGGGCATTGCTTACGCCAACCAGTTTTTACACAAGGTTGAAATGAATCAGGATCTGGTGAACCTGTCGCATTTTTATCTGTGCCGCGCTTATCACTATGGCAGTAAAAACCAGCTGATAGAACAGGATGCTGATCTGCAACAGGCGGTTGCATTGGCCGGTCGTAGTGAAGATCCGCTGACCAAGGCCCAGGCTTTGTCTGATTATGCCGAGTTGCTTTCCAGCCGTGGAGATAACGGTGAAGCTCTGGTGCAGCTGTTTGAAGCCAATCAGTTATACAAAAAACTCGGTAACCGTTTTGGTATAGGCGACACAGTGGAAAGTATTGCCACCTCGCTGCGCCGCATGGGCGAGTATGACAAAGCGCTGGAATATCTGGAGCTTTCGGAAAAAGAATTTGCCGCACCTGGGGATAAATACCGGCTTGGGTTTTTATGGCAGCAAAAAGCCTTTATTTACGGCGAAACCGGTAAACCGGAAATGGCCAGGCAAATGCTGGAACGCACCAAACAGTTGTATCTGCAAATTGGCGAACCTTTATATGCCGCAGCGGCGGACGTGGACTTAATGTGGGTTGCCAATCAGCAGGAACGTTTTGGCGAAAGCCTGGAAATTGCCGCCAAGGTTGAACAACAACTGAATCGTTATCAGCAGCAGGGCGGTGGTGAAAAGGTGGTGAATGCTGAGCTTTTTGTGTTGTACCAGGCAGAAGCTCTGGCAGGCACGGGCCAGCTTGCATCTGCCCTTGAAAAATTCATCGAAGCAGAAAAGCTGATCACTGCACTTGAAAACCCACGTTATTCTATGTGGTTACATCGTTCCTGGTCCAAAGCGCTGGCGCAGGCCGGCGATTACACCCGCGCTTATCAGCAGTTGGTACAAGCCAATCTGCTGGAGCAACAACTGAACTCGCTGAGTAAAAAGCAGCGCGAGTCGTTACTGCGGTATCAGTTTGATACCGAATTAAAAGATGAAAAAAACAATCAGCTGCAAGCACAGAATCAGCTCACGTCTCAACAATTACAGGTGCTGGAGTCGGCACAGCGCTGGCAATATATCGCCATTGCGCTTTTTATTATTTTGGCGCTCATAGCGCTGTTTTATGCCATTTCACAAATTCAGCGCAACCGGCAGCTGCATCGTCTGGCCATGACCGACGAACTCACGCGGGTGGCCAACAGACGCAGTATTTTATGGTTTGCCGAAAATGTGCGTCAGCAGTCGCTGCAGCATCAACAGCATTGGTGTTTGTTATTGATTGATATTGATTATTTTAAACAATGTAATGACAATTACGGCCACGATGCCGGCGACCAGGTGCTGGTGCAAACAGCGGCCATGTTAAAACAACAGCTCAGGGCACAGGACAGAGTGGGTCGTACCGGTGGTGAAGAATTTCTGGTGGTGTTACCCAATACCGATGTCGCCGGTGCCACTGAAGTGGCCGATCAGCTGCGTTTATCGGTGCATGCGTTAAGTTTCAGCGGTTATCCTGGTATTCAAATCAGCATCAGTGTTGGTGTAGCGCAGGCCGGAAGGCTGGAGGATGTGCGCGAAGTGATGAGCCGGGCTGACGCTGGCCTTTATCAGGCCAAGTCCAGCGGGCGGAACAAGGTGATTGTCAGTTAAGCATTGTGTTTGTTGTGACTGCGGCAGCCGCTCTGTGATAAGCCGTTATTTTCTACATGCAGAGCCCAAAATTCAGTAGCCAAAAAACAGCGCCAGAAAATCAGCGTCAGCGCGCAATAAAAGGACCCTCAGGTGAGCGCATTTTCCGACCCGCATGCCCCGTTATTTCATGATGCCCCGCCGCTGGAGCCCGGTTTTTTAGTGGTTCATGCCAATCAGCCGGAGCAGCTCAGAGCGCTGGTGGTGCACTTTACCAAAGCGTACCCGCTTGGCGTGCTCGAAACCGAATTTGTGCTGGTGCAAAGTAACGGTATTGCCCAGTGGCTTAAACTGGCGCTGGCTGCCGACACAGCCCCCGTGGATGGCAGCGATGGTGGCCTGGGGATTGCCAGCTGCCTCAGTTTACAAATGCCAGGGCGTTTTATCTGGCAGCTCTATCGCAGTGTGCTAGGCGCTGAACATATTCCCGAACATTCAGTATTTGATAAAGATGAGCTGTGCTGGCGGTTATTTAAATTACTGCCAAAACTTGCCAGGCAGGCAGAATTTCAGGCGCTTGCGGGTTATCTGGCGGATGATACTTTGCAGCGTAAACAGCATCAGCTGGCGCTCAGGCTTGCCGACTTATTTGACCAATATCAGGTGTACCGTGCCGACTGGCTGCAGGCCTGGAGTGAAGGCAAAGATGTGCTGATTGACGCCAGAGGCGGGCAAAAAGCACTGCCGGAGTCTGAGCGCTGGCAAGCGGCGTTGTGGCGCGCTGTGCTTGATGACGTGCCCGATGCCGAAAAATCGTTAAGCCGCGCTTTATTGCATCACAAGTTTTTAGCAGCAGCCAGCAAGCTCAGTGCTCAATCCAGACCTAAAGGCCTGCCACGGCGGGTCATCGTCTTTGGTATTTCCAGTTTGCCACAACAAATGCTGGAAGCGCTGGCAGCCATCGCACCTTACACTCAGGTGCTGCTGGCGGTGCATAACCCTTGTCAGCATTATTGGGCCGACATAGTGGCGGACAAAGATTTATTGCGCCGCGGCATTGGCCGGCAGCAGCCAAAACAAATGCCGGAGCAAAATGCAGCCAATGCCGTCAGTCAAACAGAGCTCACACAACACCCCCATGGCCATCCGCTACTGGCGGCCTGGGGGAAACAGGGCCGCGATTATATTGCGCTGCTCGACCAGTTTGACCAGACCCAGGCGCATCGTTTTTTGTTTGCCGGTCAAAGGGTTGACCTTTTTAGCAGTGCGCCGGACAACACACTGCTTGGTCAGCTGCAAAACGATATTCTGGAGCTTCGGCCTTTAGCCGAAACCAGAGCGCACTGGCCGGTGTTGTCGCTGCCACAGGCACAAAGTATCTGTTTTGCCACGGCCCACAGTGCCATGCGCGAAATTGAAATTTTGCATGATGATTTACTGGCACAATTTTTCGCGGATCCAGGCTTAAAACCTGCCGATGTGATGGTGATGGTGCCGGATATTAACCAGTATGCCGCCGCTATTGCCGCTGTGTTTGGCCGTTTGAGCCGCGACGATGCCCGTTATATTCCCTTTACCGTGGCCGATCAGAGTGCGCTGGCCAAAGAGCCTTTGCTGCAGGCGCTGCAAACTTTATTAAATCTGCAGCAGCAGCGTTTTACCGTCAGCACCTTGCTGGATTTATTACAGCTGCCAGCGCTACAACAAAAATTTGGCCTGACCGATGCCGATTTGCCGCTACTGCAACGCTGGATAGAAGCGGCCAATATCCGCTGGGGGTTGCATGAAAACCAGCGTGAAAGCCTGGGCTTACCGGGGGGGCTTTGGCAAAACAGCTGGCAATCGGGCTTACAACGCATGTTATTAGGTTATGCGGTTGGCGACAGTGAAGCCTGGCTGCAGATAGCTCCTTTACCAGAAGTGTCGGGGCTGTCGGCTGAACTTGCCGGTAAACTGGCCAGGCTGCTGGCGCTTTTAGAGCAATACTGGCAACAAAGTCAGTTGCAGCTTCCACCCAAAGACTGGGTATTGTGGCTGCAGCAGCTGCTGGCCGATTTTTTTCTGCCGGTGGATGAGCACCAAAACGAGCTGCTGCTGAAGTTACAGCAAGGGCTGCATGACTGGCAGTTGCAGTGTCAGCGAAGTGGTCTGGATAGCCCTCTATGCCTTGCTGTGGTGGCACAAAGCTGGCTGGACGGATTTGAGCGCCAGGGGCTGGCGCAGCGTTTTCTGGCCGGCGCCGTGAACTTTGCCACCTTAATGCCGATGCGCGCTATTCCATTTGCGCAAATTCATTTGCTTGGCATGAATGACGGTGATTTCCCGCGCAAGATGCTCCGGCAGGATTTTGATTTAATGGCGCATTCGTACCGTCCGGGCGATCGTTCGCGCCGGGACGACGACCGTTATTTGCTGCTGGAAGCGCTATTATCAGCGCGCAAGCGGCTTCGTATCAGCTGGGTGGGCCACAGTGTACATGACAACAGCGAAAGACCCCCTTCTGTGCTGATAGCACAGCTTCGGGATCATCTGGCCTCCGGCTGGCAGCTGCAGCTTGGAGATAACATAGTGACAGGTGATGCCTTGCTGGATGCCTTAACAGTACAGCATCCACTGCAGGCCTTTAGCCGTCGTTACCTTGGCTCAGAGACTTTAACCAGTTATCAGCATGAATGGCTGGCGCTGCATCAGCCCAAAACCAGCGACACGCCAAAGCCGTCCGGCCAGGCTGTTGCGGCTCTGGCGCTACCGGATGAACTGCCGGTGTGGGACATCGGCCGTTTAACTGCCTGGTTAAAAGATCCGGTGAAGTTTTTTTTCCGGCAACGACTGAAAATCCAGCTGGAGTACGACGACAGCCGGCTGAGCAGCAGTGAAGATTTTAGTCTGGATGCTTTACAGCGTTGGCAGCTGCAACAGCGGCTGCAGCAACAACTGATGCAGGCCATTGATGAAGGCAAACCCTGGCAGCAGATATTGTCTTTGCAGCTGACCAGACTTTCGCAGGAAGGGCTGTTGCCGCTCGCTGGCGCCGGCGACATGTTCTGTCAGCAACTGGAAGAATTACTTAGCCCGCAGGCTGAGGCGTATCAAAGCCTGCTGTTAAGCCAGACTACCGAACTGCTTGCGCCTTTGTATCTGGAGTTTGGCGCTGGCGGCCAGCAATGCGGCGACTGGCTGCGCGGCCTGCGTCGCACGTCCGATGGCCGCCTGCTGCAATATCAGTGGCTGGTGGGGGCTTTGTATAAAAACAAACAATTAAGATACAGCCAATTGTTATCGTCCTGGCTACAGCAGTTATTGTGTGCCGCCAATGGTCACCCGCTTTCTATTCAGCTGTTGGCGGTGGATGGACAAATTTGTTTGCCGCCACTGGAAAAAGCAGCGGCCATTGATGAGCTGACGCAGTTATTTCAGTGGATAAGCCAGGCTTTATGCCGGCCTTTGCCGGTGGAGTTCAGCACAGCGCTGTTGTATTTGCAGGCCGGGTTGGCCGATGGCAGCACGCCGGATGCCAAACTGCTCGACAAACTGACCAGGTTATATCAGGGCGATGGCTTTAACAGCGGCCGTGTCGAGCAAAACCGTTATTTACAACGGGCTTATCCAGACTTTGCTGCTTTATGGCAACAAGGAGAAATGGCGGTGGTGGCCAAAGGGTTATACCAGGGGCTGCGGCAATATCTGCAAGACAATGGTATTTTGGAGCGTGGCTGATGACAGAGCTCAATAACAAGGCCGTGCCAATGAAAGCCAATCAACAAATGACAGCCTGCCAGAAATTAAATTTATTCACTTTACCACTGCGTGGCAGTGCGCTGATTGAAGCCAGTGCCGGCACAGGTAAAACTTTTACTATTGCCGCTTTGTATTTGCGTGCCGTGCTTGGCCATAGCGGCGATGAATATGCCGGCGCGGCTCAAGGTTTGGCGGGCAGTGATGAACAAAATGCCGATACTGCCGCTTTGCCGCCGTTATTGCCAAATGACATTCTGGTGGTGACTTTTACTGAAGCGGCCACTGCTGAGCTGACCGACCGCATCCGCGCCAGGCTGGCACATGCTGCCCGTTATTTTCGCACTGAAGTCACAGAGGCTGATGCCATATTAGCGGCGCTGGCGCAAAGTTTTGCTCCAGAAGCCTGGCCACAATGTGCCATGCGTTTGGAACTTGCCAGTCAGTCGATGGACGAAGCTGCGGTGTCGACGATTCACAGCTGGTGTCAGCGGATGCTGGCGGAGCATGCGTTTGATTCCGGTAGCAGTTTTGAGGAAAGTCTGAGCAGCGATCAGTCGGCGCTGCTGGCCGAAGTGGTGCAGGATTATTGGCGCAGTTTTGTTTATGCGCTGAATCAGACGGAGTTTTTCCGTTATCAGCAATGTTATGCCACACCGGAGCAGCTGCAAAAAGCCTTGCAGCAGGTATGGCAGGATGCTGCGCAGCCGCAAGCGCAGCGCGCGGCACCACAAAGGGACGATCACAGGCCGGCGCCTGCGCAGCTGATCCACGAAGAGCAAACAACACGCCGCGCCACTTTAACCCGACTCAAAGCACCCTGGCCGGTCTGGTTACAGGAGCTCAGGGTATTGTTTGCCACCGCAAGGCAGGAAAAACGTATTAACGGCAGTCAGCTGCGTGAAGATTATCTGCAAAACTGGCTGGGGGCACTGGAACGCTGGGCCACAGATCCGCAGCTGATCACACCTGAGCTTAGCGACAGTGCCTGGCACAGATTAAGCCCGGACGGCATCGCCCAGGCCAGTAAAGGCGAGGCATTACAACATCCGGCTTTTGCTGCCATTGCCGAACTTCAGGCTGAACTTGCCCGGATTGCCGATTGCCAGGAAGGGCTGCGTCAGCATGCCCTGCGCTGGTGCCGGCAGCGTTTTGCTAAAGCCCAGCTGCAACAGGGCGAATTTGGTTTTGACGATTTATTAAGCCGTTTTGCCGATGCACTTGAAGGCAGCAAGGGCGAACAATTGGCCGCAAGGGTGCGGGCGCAGTTCCCGCTGGCGCTGATTGATGAATTTCAGGACACAGATCCGGTGCAGTACCGCATCTTCCGCCGTATTTATCAGCCGGAGCAAAACCGGCAGGACAGTGCTTTGTTATTGATTGGCGACCCCAAGCAGGCCATTTACGCCTTTCGTGGTGCCGATATTTATACTTATTTACAGGCCAAACAAGCCACAGCGCCAAGGCATTATTCGCTGGATACCAATTTTCGTTCCACCAGCGCTATGGTGCAGGTGGTCAATCAGCTGTTTTTACAGCCGGAGCAGCGTGAAAAGGGCGATGGTGCCTTTTTATTCAGACCCAGACAAAATCTGGTGGCCTTTAGCCCGGTGCAGGCGGCAGGTCGCAAGGAAATTTTTTACTGTGCACAGCAGCAGATGCCGGCGCTGCAGGTCTGTTATCTGGACGAGGGCGACAAAGCGCTCAGTAAAAGCAGTTATTTAACTCAGATGGCGCGCGCCTGTGCCAATCAGATTTGCCAGTTATTAAATGCCGGGGCAAAGGCGCAGGCCGGTTTTGTGGTGTCAGGCAAGGATCAGCTAAAGCAGGAATCCAGCCAGGAGGGCAGTCAAAAAATCAGGCCACTGCAACCGGCCGATATCGCAGTGCTGGTCAACAATCAGCAGGAAGCGGACGAAATCCGCGGCGCTTTATTAGACAGTGGCATACGCAGCGTGTATTTGTCGGACAAAGGCTCGGTGTTTCAAACGGCCATTGCCCGGGATTTATTGTTGTGGCTGGAAGCCTGCAGCGATCCGGGCCATGAGCTGAAACTGCGCTCGGCGCTTGGTGCCCAAAGCCTTAGCTGGAATTATGCTGAACTTGCCAGGTTGCAGCAGGATGAATGGTTTTTTGCGCTGTGGCAGGACAAGTTTATTGAGTTTTCAAAGTTATGGCGCTCTCAGGGGGTATTACCTCTGGTGCGGCGTTTGTTGCAGGATTTTGACCTTGTCAGCCGTTTTGCCGGCAAAAAAGATGGCGAGCGCCAGCTGACCGACTTATTACATTTGGCCGAGCTGCTGCAACAGGCCAGCCGTGGTCTGGAGGGTGAACTGGCGCTGCTGCGTTATTTTAAAGACCATCTGGCCGGTGAGCTGGCGCTGGATGCCGATGCAATGAAACTGCGGCTGGAAAGTGATGAAGCCCTGGTACGGGTGGTGACTATTCATAAATCCAAAGGGCTGGAATACCCGCTGGTGTTTTTGCCTTTTATTGCAGCGGCGCGGCCGTTAGATCCGGCCAATTTGCCGTATCGCTACCATGACGAAGCCGGCCAGTTACAGCTTTGTTATCAAAAAGATGACGGCATTTTTGCCAAAGCCGAACGCGAACGGCTGGGGGAAGATTTACGCAAACTTTATGTAGCTTTGACCAGGGCGCAGCATTATTGCTGGCTGGCACTGGCGCCACTGAAAGAGAGCTCTGCTATTGGGTATTTACTCGATGACAGCGCACTGTTGCCGCCCGGTGAACTCACCACGCTGCTCAGCCAATGGCAACACCCGGCCGTTGCACTGAGTGCTTTTGCGGATGAACCTGCCGCTTATTTTCAATCTGCAGCAGAGCAGCCGGCCATACCTGCCCAGCCTTATGCCACTGTCAGTAAACGCAATTATCTGCCCTGGTGGACCGCCAGTTATAGTGCGCTTGCCGCCGGCGCAGGTGCAACTGCGGGCTCCGATGCGGACACTGATAAACATGCTCAGCCGAGCCCCAATGCAGTGCAACAGAGCGCCAGGTTATTACCCAGGTTTGATACCAGCGCCGATGGGCCTGAGCTTGCCAAAAACTCCGAGTTATACCGCGAGTTAGTCAAAGAGCAAGCAGGCGGGGAAGCAGAAGCCGGGTTCTATTCTGATGAGCAGGCGCAGCAACCTTCACCAGCAACAATGCCGCTTGTCAGCCAGCAGTTTTTACGCGGCGCTGCGGCCGGGACTTTTTTACACGATATGCTGGAATGGGCCGCGCTGCAGGGTTTTGCCATGGTGGCAGCAGCGCCTGAGCTGTTGACGGCGCAGCTGATTATCCAAAGCCAGAAGCTGCATTGGCTGTGGCAGGATAACCGCAGTTTAGGCTGGCAGCGGCGTTTACTGGTCACAGATGCGCTGGAGCAGCCGGAATTTCAATCGGCCGAAGAGGCGGTAGCCGGGGTTGCCAACTGGTTAAGCGGGCTCTTGCGCGCCAACTGGCGCTGCGGCAAGGCCTGGTTGTCACTTGCCAGCCTGACGCAGTATCAGAGCGAGCTGGAATTCTGGCTCAGCGCCCGTGGGGTGCAAACCAAAAATATTGACGCATTGCTGCAACAATATCTGTGGCCAGCGCTGCCGCGCCCTGCGTTACAGCAACAGCAACTGAACGGTATGCTCAAAGGCTTTATCGATTTAACTTTTAGTGCTGGTGGCCGTTTTCATGTAGCGGATTATAAAAGTAATTATCTGCCTGATGGCCAGTACGATGAAAGGGCGTTAATCCATATCATGCTTGATCACAGATATGATTTACAGGCCGCATTGTATGGTCTGGCGCTGCATCGGCTGTTAGGCAGCCGTTTGCCCGGTTATCACATAGAGCAGCATCTGGGGCAGGCTTATTATTGGTTTGTGCGTGGTGGCGGCGATGAGCAGACGGCCAATGCCGGCATGTTATGTTGTGAATTGCCGCCTGCGCTGATCCTGGCGCTGGATAAGCTGTTTAGCGGTAAAACCGCAGTGGAAGGAGCCGCGCATGGAGTTTGTTAAGCCGGATCACAAGGCGTCAGATGACAAGAGACTTTGGACAGAGCTGCAACTCTGGTTACAGCTGGGGCTCATTCGCCCGCTGGATTTGTCTTTGGTGCAAATGCTCAACGCGCAAATGTTAAAGCAAAAAGCAGCAGAGCCGCTCCCTGATGAGGTCTGGCGCTGGCTGGCGCTTGGCAGTGCGCAGCTGGCGCAAGGCCATTTGTGTCTGGATCTTGCTCAGGTGCTGCAACAACCCGCACTGCTGTTAAGTCCGGCGCAGCGCCACGGCAAAGCGCTGGCGCTGTTGCAGCAGTGGCTGTTGCCGCAACAGCTTGATGAAGTGCTTACACAGTTACAGCAAGCTGTGCCTGTGGTGGCCTGTATCGGCCAAAACGAGCAACAGCAGCAGAATAGTCCTTATGTGCTGGAAGGCAACCGGCTGTATTTACGTCGTTACTGGCAGTATGAGCAGCAGATCAAAGCCTATTTACAGCAAAGTTTTGCCCGCACCGCAGAACTTCGCCACAGCCTGGTGGCCGCAGAGGTAAAGCCATTATTAACCGCGTTATTCCCGGACACTATGGCGCCAAATCCGGCGCAAGCTGCAGCACAAAACAGTCCGGACTGGCAGATGCTGGGTTGTGCCATGGCCGCCGGCAGCAGCTTTAGTGTGATCACCGGTGGCCCCGGCACCGGCAAAACCACCACAGTGGTGAAACTGCTGTTGTTATTGCAACAGCTGCAGCAACAACAAGGCAAAGCTTATCTGCAGATCCGCTTGGCGGCACCCACAGGTAAAGCTGCTGCCAGGCTCAGTGTGGCCATTACCGGCGCATTAACCAAACTCACACCCCGACTTGGTTTAACGCCGGAGTTATTAAAGGCAGTACCAGCCCATGCCGAAACCCTGCACCGTTTGCTTGGGGGGCAACCGCAGCAGCAGGGTTTTAAATACCATGCAGGTTTTCCGCTGCCGCTGGATGTGCTGGTGGTGGATGAAGCGTCCATGGTTGATGTAGCGATCTTTACCGCCATGCTCAGTGCTTTACCGGCAAAGGCAAGGCTGATTTTACTGGGTGATAAAGACCAGCTGGCGTCGGTGGAAGCAGGTGCCATTCTGGCCGAGCTGTGCCGTGATGCCAGCAAGGGTGGTTACAGTGCGCAAACGGCAAAGTGGCTGGCGGCCATGAGCGGCCAACAGCTGCCTGATGCGGTGCAAACAAATACACCAGGTGCGCTGGAGCAGCAAATTCTGATGCTCAGAACAAGCCACAGGTTTGGTGCCGACAGTGGCATTGGGCAATTAGCAGCTGCAGTAAATGCAGGCGACGCTGCCACAGCTTTACAGCTGCTACAACAAGGTGGTGCTGAAATTAGCTGGCTCTCACAAAGCCCGGCCAGTCAAAGTTTTCAGTTGCTGGTGCTGACCGGGCAGTTAAATGCTGAAGCTGGTTCTCAGGAAGCTGAGGGTGGTTTTAGCCGTTATTTAAAACTGGTGCAGCAAGGGCCTGTGGCGGATCTGGCGGTAGCT
>FWWM01003188.1_pt1 | contig 36189 bp, 32 predicted proteins | sample 2228351 | NCBI WGS metagenome assembly FWWM01 (sample SAMEA103939774, study PRJEB20133) | metagenome
CCATAGAGGTCACATACAGCACTCCCTCCGCCCAATCCGGCGCCGAGACGATCGGTCCCTCCGTCTGGAAGGACCAGAGGGCGGTCCCGTGGCGCGCGTCAATGGCATACAGGCGGCCATCCGTAGCCCCCACCAGGATCCGTCCCTCCAAAGCCAGAGGCGGCGCGTTCACCTGCCCGCCCGCCTGAAACCGCCAGATCGGGTTCCCGGTGCGGGCGTTCAATGCGTAAAGGAAGCCGTCGGCCGAGCCGACGTAGATCACGCCCTCCCATACCGTTGGGGAGGAGAGGACCGGTTTCCCGGTGCGGAACCGCCACATCGCCCACCCGTTGCGGGCATCCAGGGCATACACATGCCAGTCCCATGACCCGATCACCACCAGCTCCCCATCCACCCACGGCGAGGCGGTCACGCCCCGGCGGGCGCTGAACTGCCAGCGGAGGCTGCCCCGCAGGTCCATCGCGTAGACGCCCCCATCCTCAGTGCCCACCACCAGGGTCTCCCCATAAAGCCCGGCGGAGGATCGGATCGGAGCGCCCAGGTTAACCTTCCAGACCACGCGGCCCGTGTCCAGATCCACGGCGTAGAAAATCCCGTCATCGGCGCCGAAGAAGGCCAGGCCCGACGCGATCCGCGGCGTGGTGTAAATCGGCCCGCCCGTCTCCACCATCCACAGCAACGCCCCATCCGCAACCCGCAACGCGTAAAGGCGATGGTCCAGGGAGCCCACCACCAGCCGGTCGTCCGCCACCGCCACCGCCCCCCCGATCCCGCCCCCAGCGGCGAACTTCCAGAGGAGCTTCCCCTCCTCGCGCGAAAGCGCATACACGTTGTGATCGTATGAGGTGACCAGCACCCGATCGCCCGCCACCACCGGGCGGGAGCGGATCTCGTCCTCACAGGTGAAGGTCCACTTCACCTGGTAGGGCCCGCTCCCCGACGGGTGCTCGCCCAGCGCCCCAGGGCGCGTGGGGGCGCGCGGGCCGAGGGCGGACAGCAGGGCCTGCTTCATCTCCAAGGCCGACTGAAACCGGCGGTCCGGATCGTATTCCAGGGCGCGCATGACCACCTGGGCCAGGGCCTCGGGGACTGCCGGGTTGATCCGGCGGATGGGGCGTTCGTGGAAGGAGAACGGTGGCTCCAGGCGCGGGTCCTGGCGCGTCAACAGATGGTGCAGCGTGGCCCCCAAGGCGTAAATGTCGGTGCGCGGGTCCGCTACCCCCCGATACTGCTCCGGCGGGCTGTAGCCCTCCGTGCCGACCATCGTCCCCCGCTGCCCCGCCTGGAACACCTTGGCGATCCCGAAATCCACCAGGAACACCCGCCCGTGTGGGTCCACCATGATGTTCGACGGCTTGAGGTCCCGGAAGATGATGGGAGGCCGTTGGGAGTGCAGGTAGTGGAGCACATCGCAGATCTGCACCGCCCAGTTCACCACCTCTTCCACCGGCAGCATCCCCTCGGTGCGCCGCAGGAGGGTCTCCAGGTCCTGGCCTGGGATATACTCCATGACGAGGTAACTGCGCTCGCCTTCGATGAAGTAGTCGTAGATCTTGGGGATGGATGGATGGCTGAGGGTGGCCAGGAGGGCGGCCTCGCGCTCAAAGCTTTGCTGGGCGAGGGCTCGCATCCGGGGATCCAGGATATGGCTGATCATCTCTTTGATGGCACAAAGCCGCCGCGCCCGGGTAAAACGGAGGTCTAGGGCCAGATAGACGGTGCTCATCCCGCCCGTGCCGAGCACCCGCTCGATGCGATATCGGCCTTGAAGCACCTCCCCCACCTTCAGGAGGGAGGGAGGTGGGGTGGGTTCCAGCCGCTGGGTCTCCACGCCGGTTCGCCCTTTCCCTGGGCCCAAGGCCCCGGATTCCATTAATTTACCGAAATGGTCCGTGTTTTCTGACCTGACTTTAGTAATCGACCCCGGAGCCTCGGGCTCCGGGGCGGGCAGAAGAGGGTTCCGATGATGCACCTGAAGGACGTCGTGCGTAGTTACGACCCCCGATTGCTGGCCCGTATCCTCCACCCGCAGGGGGGGGCGTCGGATGCGGAGCCCGGTGCCGACGAAAGCCTGCTGCGCCGGCTGGGCGATCCGGATCGGCTGGCGGCCCTCTGGTCCGCCCTCCCGGCGGAGGGCCGAATGGCCCTGGAATGGGTGCATGAGGCGGGCGGCGCGATGCCCGCGCTGGCCCTCTCGATTTTATATGAAATCGCAGCGGACGGTAGGCCCGGGATCCCCTTCGAGGAGCTTGCCGTCCGCCTCGCCACGTCCGGCCTGATCTACTGGCACCGCGCGGGCCGGCCGATCCGCTCCTTCCTCCCCCAGGGGGAGGCTGTCCTCCCGGCGGAAGTGGCCGCCGCCCTCCTCCGCCAAGAGCCCGCCCCTGTCCTCCAAGCGGTGCCCGCCGCCCCGCAGCGGCTGGCCCGGGATCTGGGGCGGTATGCCCGCTTCCTCCGCCGATCCCCCGGGATCTCCCTGACCCGCGAGGGGCGCCTCCCGGCGCGCTGGGCGCGACGCCTTCGGCGCTGGCTGGGGTTAGGGGAATCGCCCCTCGAATCCCGCTATCTGGCCTTCCTGCAGCGGTTGCTCGAACGGATGGGGGTGCTTCGAATCCACGGGGCCACCCTGGCACTCGACATGCAGCATCCCTTCTGGGAGCAGGGGCTCACCGATCGGGCGCTGGAGGCGATCCGCGCCTGGGAGGGGGACGACGCCCATGAGGATCTGGAATCAGGTGCCTTCTCCCTTGGCCTCCTCCGATCCCGGATCGAACAGGTGCTCCGCGAGCCGGAGCCCGGATCCTGGATCCCCCTCCCGGCGTTGCTCCGGGCCGCCCTGATGGATCGGCCGGAACGCCTGCCGGATCCCCTTTCCCCCACGGGCCGGGCCACCGCATCCCAACTGAAGATGTGGCTGGTGGAGGAAATCTTGTGGCCGTTGCACTGGCTGGGCCTGCTCGATCTCGGATACCGGGGCGATCGATGGGCCGCGGTGCGCCTCACACCCTTCGGCGCCGGGGTCCTGGGGGTGGGGGAACGGATCTCGCTCCCGGAAGAAGGCGGCCGCCTGATCGTCCAGCCCGACTTCCGCATCCTGGTCTTCGAACCGGTGCCCGAGGCGATCCTGGCCGCGCTGGAGGCCTTCGCAAATCCCAGCCCGGGGGATCCGATCTCGGTGTATCAGATCTCCCGCGACTCCCTTTACCGGGGGCTTCAGCAGGGCTGGGACGTCCCCGGCGTGATCGCTTTCCTCGAAGGGATCAGCGGCGAGCCCCTCCCCCCGAACGTCCGCCGGTCCCTGGAGGACTGGCATCGGCGGTTCAACCAGATCCGCATCTATCGGCGGGTGACCTTGGTCCGCACGGCCGGGGAGCCGCTTCCGGGGGGCCTGGGGGTTCGCCCGCTGGGGGATTCCATCGGATGGACGACGGAGCCGGTGGAGGTTCTCGCGGCCCGCTGGCGCCTCCAGGGGATCCACCCATGGGTGAGCGGGTTCCGGCCGGAGGACTTGCACAACCAAGTGGTGGCGGAGCCCTCGGGGGTCATCCGCTGGGCCGGGCCGTTTCCCCATCCCGGGGTGGAGCGCCTGCTGGCGCCGTTCACCGAACGGATCCCGGAGGGGTTCCGGATCACCGAGGAGACCCTCCGCGCCGGGCAGCAGGCCGGCCTGACCCTTCCCCAGATCCTGCAGCGCCTGCAGCAGGTCCATCGAGGGCCCCTGCCGGCCCGCCTGCTGGCCCGCCTGCTGGCGTGGAGCGACCGCCCGCCCCGGGCCCGATGGGAGCACGTGATTCTGTTGCGGATGGATCGCCCCGAGATCCTGGAGGCGCTGCGCCAGGAGCCCGATCTGGCCCCCTGGATCCGCCCCCTGGACGCCTCCACCTGGATGGTCCAGGCCGATCACGCCTCCGCCCTGAAGGCATGGTTGGAGGCCATCGGGGTCTCCGTCGAGGAGGTCGAAGGATAGGGGCCGGGCGCTACCCTTCCCCTCCGGATGCTTCCACCTCCCACCAGCCGATCGCCCGCAGGTGGCGCGGATACAGGTTCTTCAAGCGTCCCCGCTCGGCGCGGGCCCAACCCAGGGGGAACCCCTCCACGGCGATCAGGACCCAGCCGTCCGCCCATGGCCCCTCCAGCGGATGCCCCTGCAGATAGGCGGCCACGCGGGGGTCTTCCAGGGGCAGATCCAGAACCTGCCGGGCCGCATCCACCGGGAGGGCCATCGCCAAGGCGTGGTCCGGCTCGAACCGATCCTTCCGCAAACGCCCCAGCCACCATCCCGGCCGCAGCACCCGAAGCCCGCGCCACAGCGACGGAGCCATCGGGGTCGAGTAGATCTGATCCTCTCGCAGCACCAGGCCCGGATCGGGCAAGGGAACCTGCAACACCTCCCGCCAGAACGCTTCCAGGGCCCGCCGGGCGCGGCCGGGGAGATCGTCCTCCGGCTTGGGGCGATGGGGCCGCTCGTCGCCCGCCCGTCGGAGGAGGGCGTAGAAATGCCCATGGCCGGGACCCCGGTGGGGCCACAGCCGCACCGCCCGGACCAGGCGGGGATCCCCGTCTGCGATCCACTCCGGGTGCCCTCGAGCGAACGCCGCGTGGCGGGGAGGATCCACCAGGTCGAACTCCGGATGCGCCTTCAGGAACGCGTCCACCACCCCCTCGTTCTCCTCGGGGGCGAAGGTGCAGGTGGCGTAGAGCAACCAGCCGCCGGGGCGCACCATGCGGGCCGCCTCGGAGAGGATCGCCTTTTGAAGGGCGGCGGAGCGACGCACCCGGTCCACGCTCCACGCTCGGATGGCCTCGGGGTCCCGGGCGAACATCCCTTCGCCGGAGCACGGCGCATCCACCAGCACCCGATCGAACAACCCCTCCCACCGGTCCGCCAGGCGCTGGGGGGACTCGTTGAGCAGGATCGCGCAGGTGACCCCGAGGCGCTCCACGTTCAGGGCCAGGATCGAAGCCCGCCGGGGCTGGATCTCGTTCGCCACCAGCACCCCGGTGTTGCGCATCCGCGCGGCGAGATGGGTCGTTTTCCCACCCGGGGCGGCCGCCAGATCCAGCACCCACTCCCCGGGTTGGGGATCCAGCAGGACGGCCGCCGCCATCGCTGAGGGGTCTTGAAGATAATACAACCCGGTGGCGTGATACGGGTGGAGGCCCGGCCGTGCCTCCGGATCCTCGATCACAAAGCCCTCCGGGCACCAGGGGACGGGCGAGAGCGGGAAAGGGGAACGGGCCCGGAAGGCCTCCGGGGCGATCTTCAACGTGTTGACCCGGAGCCCGGTTCGATAGGGCCCTGCCAGAGCCTCCAGGAAGGCCGGGGCCTCCGGCCCGAGCCAGGCCTGCATCCGCTGGACGAAACGCTCGGGAAACGTATGCATCTGCATCCGGCTGCGCTCCTCATCACCGGCCCAGCGGTCGAGGAGACCTTCGCCTCAGGGCGAGGCCCCCGCCGCCCGACCATCCCCTATTTTCCCCTGGCCGCAAAGCGGCGCGGGAAATCCGGCGAAGCCGGGGGACCGCCACGAATTGGGCGGCCCGGGGAAGACCGCGTATAATGCGCCCCGAGGGAGGTGGAAAACATGAAGCAACAGCCGGTTCCGGCATCCATCGAACACGCCGAGCCATCGCCCGAGCCGCTGGAGAGGCGGGGCGCCCGTCCTCTGATTGCGTTTTTGCGCGAGATGATCGAGACGGCGCTGGTGGTGTTGGTGGCCATGGCCCTGGTGAACACCACCACCGCCCGCTTCCGCATCGAAGGCTCCAGCATGGAGCCCACCCTGCATGACGGGGAATACGTGCTGATCAGTAAGATCAGTTACTGGTTCAGCGCCCCCCGGCGCGGGGATGTGGTGGTCTTCCGCTTCCCTCACGATCCCTCCCGCGACTTCATCAAGCGGGTGATCGGCCTCCCGGGGGAGACAGTCGCCATCCGGGACGGCAAGGTGTTCATCAACGGCCAGCCCCTGGAGGAGCCCTACATCCGGGGCCCGATGGTTTACACCTACGGGCCGGTGACCCTGGGACCGGGGGAATATTTCGTCCTAGGCGATAACCGAAACGCCTCTAACGATTCCCATAACTGGGGGACGCTCCCGCGTTCGGCCATCATCGGGAAGGCCTGGCTGATCTACTGGCCCCCGTTCCGCTGGGGGCTCATCCGAAACCCGTTCGAAGGAGGGGCGCCGTGAACGCCCCCACGGCCTGGACCCGGGAAGCGCTGGCGGCGCGGATCGATCACACCCTGCTCCGGCCGGAGGCCACGCCGGCGGATGTCGATCGGGTCTGCGCGGAGGCCCTGCGCTACGGCTGCGCCGCGGTGTGCGTACACCCGATCTACGTGGCCCGGGCGGCCGCGCGGCTGGCCGGAACCCCGGTGAAGGTCGCGACGGTGGTGGGCTTCCCCCTGGGCGCCAGCCTGACAGCGGCCAAGGTGGCCGAGGCCGCCCTGGCGCTCGGCCAGGGGGCGCAGGAGATCGATATGGTGCTGCCGGTGGGCCTGCTCAAGGCGGGGGAGCTGGCGGCGGTCCGGGCCGACCTGCAGGCGGTGATCGCCGTATGCCACGCCGCCGGCGCCCTCTGCAAGGTGATCCTGGAGACCGCCTTGCTGACGCCGGAGGAGAAGGTGCTGGCCGCCCGCCTGGCCGTGGAGGCGGGCGCGGACTTTGTGAAGACCTCCACCGGCTTCGGACCGGGCGGCGCCACCGTGGAGGACGTGGCCCTCCTCCGCCGCGCAGTGGGCCCTTCGATCGGGGTGAAGGCGGCCGGAGGCATCCGGACCGCGGAGCAGGCGGTGGCGATGATCGAGGCCGGGGCGGACCGGCTGGGGACCAGCGCGACGGTCGCGATCCTGGAGGCCGTGCCCTCCGCTGCCCCCGCGCCCGAGGGCGGGATTCGGGTTCCGTGATCCCTGCATCTGGGGGGAGGCGCCCATGTGGCCGTGCCTGAACTGCCGCATCGGCTATATGCGGCCCCGTCGGATCACCTACGCCAGCCACCACGGGGATCTCTTCGTCGTGGTGCCGAACATGCCCGCCTACATCTGCGACGTGTGCGGCAACCGACAATACGACGAGGAGGCCCTGATGCAGCTGACCCCATTGATCGGCCCTCGGGGCGAGAGCGGGCGGGTTCCGGATGTGGGCCCGGAGCCGCGCGATCGCTCGCCCGGGCCGGGGTGGGGGACCCATCGCCGCCCCGCTTGATCCCATCGCCGGAGATGGCCTCCGCCGGACCCCCCATGGCCCACCCGATAGGATCGGAGCGCCCGGATCAAGGGGAAGCCGAGGATGGACCGCTCGCCGGAGGCGCTGGAGTTCTGGATCCTTCGATTTCTGGACGCATGCGTGGCGACCGAGGCGACGGCGGTCTCCACCTGGAAAGCGTATCGCCACACCCTTCACGCCCTCGCCCGTTTCCTGAAAAGCCAGGGGATCGACCGCTGGGCGGAGGCGCGTTCCCCGTTGCTGGAAGCCTTCCTTCGGGAGGCCATGGCCCAGCGGGGATGGTCTCCCAGCACGTGGAACCAGAAGGTCGCCGCCCTCCGCGCCTTTTTCCGCTTCCTGGAAACGCAAGGGGTCGTCCCGGAGAACCCTGCCCTCTCCCTCCCCTGGCATGCCCCCGCGCGGCGGATCCGTTTCCCGCTTTCCCCCGCTCAACGCCAGCGGCTGCTGGAGATCGCCCGCTCGCTCCCGGAGACCCCGCTGAGGCTGCGGGATCGCCTCATCGTGGACCTCATCGGCTGTATGGGGCTGCGGGTCGGGCAGGCGATCGCTCTCACCGTGGACGATGTGGACGTGGCCCGGGGGCGCCTGCGGATCCCCACCCGCGATGGCCCCCGCTGGGTGGAGATCCCGGCGGCGATCGCCCCCAGCCTCCAGCGCTATCTGAGCGCCGGCCGACCCGGCTTGATCCGCAACCGGGAGGTCCGGGCGTTGCTGCTCAACCATCGAGGGGAACCCCTGACCCGCCAGGGCCTCTGGCGGGCGATCAAGATCCTGGCAATGCGCGCCGGCCTTCCCCCGACTATCTCCCCGGAGCGCTTGCGACGGCCGGTCGGGCTCCCCCTCCCCCCGGCCGAGGCATAGCCGATTCCGTTTCTCGGAGGGCGCGTCTCCGGACGCGCCGCAACAGCGGCTCGGGAAAGCCGCCCTCCGAAACCGCATCCCTCTGACCAGTCGTCTTTCTGAAAAGGATTGCTGGAGGTCAGGAGGACGAATCGTGGGGAAAGGGTGGACGCGACGGGATTTCCTCTTGCGTGGGCTCCCCGCGGCCCTGGGAGGCTGGTTGGGGGCGTGCCGGAGCCTCACGCGTCCGGTCCCCACCCCTACGCCGGCCCCGCCGACGCCCACGCCCCCGCCCTCCCCGGCGGAGACGCTGGCCGCGGCGCTGGAGGCCATCCGGCGGGAGGACCCGGAGGCCCTCTGGGCGCTCCTGACCTCGGCCTCCCGGGCGGCCATCCCCCTGGAGGAGTTCCGCGCGCTCTGGCGGGAAACCCTGAACACCGCGGGCGTCCAGGCCGTGGACGTTCAGCCGCTGGACCTGGCTTCGGAGGGGGAAGCCGCCCGCGCGCGCTACCGAGTGCGCTGGAAGACGGCCCTGTTCGGGGAACTGGAGGCGGAGGGCGTCCTGGAGCTCCGCCTGCGCCCGGAGGGCTGGCGGGTCGTCTGGCGGGATGCCCTCCTCTGGCCGGCCCTGGGCGAAGGGGAGCGGCTCCAGGTGGAATACATCATCCCGGAGCGGGCGAACCTCTACGACCGCGAGGGGCAGGCCTTGGCCGCCCAGGGGGATTGGGTGGAGATCGGGGTGGTGCCCGGGCGGATCGCCGACGAGGGGCTCCTGCTCCGGCGGCTCGCCCAGGCGACCGGGCTTCCGCCCGAGACCGTCCGATCCCGCTACGCCTCGGGCCAACCGGACTGGTATATGCCCATCCTGGCGCTGCCGGCCGATCGCCTGGCGCCCTTCGCGGCCGACCTGGAGGCCACGCCCGGTGTGGTCCTCCGGCCCCGGAGCGGGCGGATCTACGCCGGCGTCGCCGTCCACACAGTGGGGATCGTGGGCAAGATCGGGCCGGAGGAGCTGGACGCCTGGCGGCGCCGGGGGTATCGGGGCGATGAGTGGGTCGGGCGCATGGGGCTGGAGGCCTGGGGGGAGCCGTATCTCGCGGGGACCCACGGCGGCCGCCTCTTCATCCGGCCCGCCCCCACCGCCAACGCCGCGCCCCGGCTCATCGCGGAGCGGCCGTTCACGCCGGGCCGTCCCATCACCACCACGCTGAAACGCAACTTCCAGGCCGAGGTCGAGGAGATCTTCGGGGATCGAACCGGAGCGGTGGTGGTGATGAACCCCCGGAACGGGGATCTCCTGGCCATCGTCAGCGGGCCGGACTTCGACCCCAACGCCCTCCTCCAGCCGAACAGCCCGCCCCCCGCGCCCGGCGCCTTCCTGAACCGGGCCACCCAGGGCCTGTATCCCCCGGGCTCGATCTTCAAGATCGTGGTGGCGGCCGCCGCCCTCACCCATGGGTTCACCGCCCGCAGCACCTTCCAAGATCCCGGATACTGGGACGGCCTGGGCCCCGGCTACCGCAAATGGTGCTGGCTCCGGACCGGGCACGGGACGGTGGATCTCCCGACCGCCCTGACGGTCTCCTGCAACGTCGCGTTCTATCAGATCGGGTTCGCCCTCCACCAGCAAGACCCCAACATCGTCCCCCAGATGGCACGGGCCTTCGGGCTGGGGGCGCCGACGGGCATCCAGGGGGTGCCGGAGGAGGCCGGGCTGGTGCCCGACGCCGCGTGGCGCGCCCAGCAGGGCGGCCGCCCATGGTCAGTGGGGGACGCGGTGAACATGGCCATCGGCCAGAGCGATCTCCTGGTCACCCCGCTGCAGATCGCCCGGATGCTGGCGGCGGTGGCCAACGGCGGGGTCCTCTATCGGCCCCGGCTGGTGCTCCGCATCGGCCCCGCCCCCGGACAGCCGGAGGAAAACTTCCCACCGGAGGCCCAGGGGCGGCTGCCCGTTTCGGCGGACGCCCTGACCGTGATCCGCCAGGGGCTCCTGGATGTCACCACCCACCCCCGGGGGACAGCGACCTGGGCCTTCCGGGGCATGCCGTTCCCCGTCGCCGGGAAGACGGGCACCGCCGAGACGGCTCCCGGGCGGCCGCCCCACGCGTGGTTCGCAGGCTACGCCCCGGCGGATGCGCCGGAGCTGGTGGTGGTGGTCCTCGTGGAGCACGGGGGGCAGGGCTCCGCCGTCGCCGCCCCACTGGCCCGCCAGATCCTCGAGGCCTACTATGGGCTCCCCCGCACCCCCCTGCCGACCCCTCCGGCCCAGGAGGATCGCTGAGGCCGGAAGCGGTTCGATGTCCGGATGTCCGGCGGGTCAGCCGCTGCGTCGGCGGCGGGCGTTCTCCCGGATCCGCTCGATTTGCGCGTCGGTCACGGGTCGCTCGAAGGAGCGGAAGCCGGCGAGGCGGAAGCCGTGTTTCTCGGCCAGGCGGGCGATCTCCTCCACCTTCTCGATCTGAAGGTCGCGCCCGAGGGTGTAGGACTCATACCGGCCTTCCAAGGCCAGGATCATGGTCTCGGCCATGCAGGCGTAGGCCATCCGGGGCGGGAACCCGAAATCGAACCCGAAATCCACCTCTCCGGGGACCTCCACCATCCCCCCCTCAATCACCAGGACGTCGTCGCGCTGCTCGGCCACCGCGTGGGAGACATCGCGGGGCCGGGCGACGTCGCACACCACCGCCCCCGGCTTCAGATGCGCGGGGGTGATGATCGCGTTCAAGGCGCTGCTCACTGTGAGGATCAAATCGGCCTCCCGGATGGCCGCCACCTCAGTGGTGACCTGAACCTCCGCCCCCTCGGCCTCCACTTGGGCTCGGACCTCGGCGAGGCGCTCGGGGCGGCGGCCCACCAGGATCATGCGGGGGACCTCGCGGGCCAGGAGCCGAGCGGCGATCCGCCCGATGGCGCCGGTGGCCCCCACCACCGCCGCCGTCGCCTCCGCGAGGGCGATCTCCATCCGGCGGGCGGCCTCGCGGAGCGCCTGGACCGCCGTGGCCACCGTGTAGCTATCCCCGGTGGTCACCGGGATCCGCAGATGCTTCGCGATCGTGATCCCGGCGTCCCCCACCACCGAGGTGAAGGCCCCCAACCCCAAAATGCGCGCCCCCAGCCGCTCCGCCAGCCGCCCCGTCTCAATGATCTTTCGATAGACCCGCTTCGGCGGCAGCGAGAGCATCCGCTGGGGAGTCAGGGGACAGGCGACGAACCATCCTTCGATCTCCTTGCCGGTCGCCTGGGAGCGGATGCCGGTGATGTGGGAGATGTAAACCGGGGGGAAATACGCGGAGAGGAAATGGATCGCCGCCACGGGCAACACGCGGCCCAGCAGCGGGAACTTGCGCTGCACATCCCGCTTCGGATCGATCGGATGGATGATGAAGGCGAAGTTGTCCATGGCCCCCTCCTGGGCATCTCCAACGCGATCCGGAAGGCCGCCGGGGTGACGGTCGGACCGGCTATGGGCGGGCGATCCGCGCCTCCGGACGGCTGCCCTTCAGGCGGTCGTCTCCACGGAAAACCCGATCTCCTCCCGCGGATACAACCGCGGGTAAAGGGCCTCCCCCCCGGGAAGGCGCAGGTGGTCGCTGTCCTCGTAATATACGTTCTTGGTGATCACGTGGTGGTCGGAGGTGGCGAAAAGGACCACGTCGGATTCGATCATGCGCCCGGGGTAGATCACCAGCCCGGACCCCAGGCGGCAGTGATGTCCGACGCAGCCGCCGAGGACGGGCATGCCGGCCTCCACCAGCTCGCTGCGGAAGTGGGTACGGATCGGCTTGGACAGCAAGTTGAAGTCCGTGAAGGTGGTCCCCGCGCCGATGAACGTGTCACGCCCCACCACGCACAGCTGCAGGCAAGTGTTCTGGGCCACCATCGAATGCTCCATCATCGTGGTCATGAAGAGGGCAGCCCGGAAGGGGAGGAAACAACCGTCCCCGATCACGCTCAGCAGGACCTGGACCCCCTGGCCGATGTTGACGTTGTTGCCGATGATGCTGTTGGCGATGACCGCCCCCGCCCCGATGGTCACGTTGTCCCCGATGATGGTGGGCCCCTGAAGGATCGCCGTGGGGTCGATCTGAACGTTGCGGCCGACGCGGATGAGGGCGGAGGACGAGAGGACCTGGCGCCGCTCCAGCATCGCCCGCCAGAGGATGCGGAGCTTGACGTCCAGGCGTTGGATGCGGGCCTCCATCCGCGCGCCCTCGGCGAAGATCCCGAAGGGGGAGTTCGCCATGAAGACGTGGACCCAGTGTTCGATGGAGAGGAAGGCCCGCAGGGGAACCCAGAAGGTGAGATCCCCCTGGTTCGGCGCCATGTAACGGGGCACCCGGTAATAGCCGATCTCCCGGGCCAGGGTTTCGATGACCAGGGGGCGGGCATAAGGTTCCTTCCCATACGGGAAATACCACATGTCGGCGACGTAGACATCCCCTTCCCGCCGGATGCCCCGCTGGAGCGGGAGCGCGTGGTGGACGATGGCCGGGTCGTTGAGGGCGAAGGCCACGCGGCAGGCCTTCCCCAAGCGCCGGGCCCGCTCCAGGAAGGTTTGCAGGAAGGGCTCGTCGAAGAACAGGTTGTCCCGATACACCAGGGTGGGGACGCGATCCTCCGGGACCTCATCGAGGGAGTTGACCTCCAGTTCCTCATCACAGTATGGGGCCAGGAGGTCCCGCTGATGGAGCCACAGCGGCTTGTTCAGGACCATGAGATCCCGCGCCGGCTCATTGAACGGCGGGATCAAGCGGCGATCCCGAATGATCACCTTCCGCAGCTTGCCACCCATGCGAACCTCCTGATCGCTCCGAAACAGCTTCACGCTCCCCATCCGCCCGATGGTTCGCAGATCCTAACTGAACGGCGAAAACGAGATCCGGTCGGTGCCGATCGCGCAGGCGGTTCACGTCCTCCCTTAAGAAGGATGGAGGGATTCCGTGGCCTCAGAGGAAGGGTCGGCGGACGCGCCGGCTTCCCTCGACCGTTCCGGCAACAGGAACTCCGCGAGCGCCTGCCGGAAGCGCCCCGGCTCATCGAGCATCGGGAAGTGGCCCGCCTCCGGCATCCAGTGGATCGTCGCGCATGGGGCGCCCTGGGCCAGGAGGAGCGCTTGGTTGGGGTTCACGATGTTGTCCCGCGCCCCGTAGATCCCAAGGACGGGAAGGCGCAGTTGGGGAAGCAGCGGGCGGAGGTCGGTGTGGTGCAGGCTGCCGATGCTCTGGAAGAAGGAGCGCAACGTGGTGCGGGAGAGATCCCGTTCCCACATCCGATACCACGTCCGCCAGGCCCGGGTGATAGTCGGCGAGGCGATGTAGGTCCCCGCTTTGACCACGGCGGGGAACGTGTAGGCGAGGAAGGCCCAGAACGGACGGCCCGCCAGCTTCAGGAAGAAATTCAGGGAGGTGCCGACGATGGGGGATCCGACCACCGCCACGCGCGTCACGCGATCCGGGCGGGCGAGGGCCACCCCCAGGGCCACGGTGCCCCCCATCGAATGGCCGACCAGCGCCGCCGAGGCGATCCCCAGGCGATCCATGAACTGGACCACCAGATCAATGAAGTCGGGGACCGTGAAGCTGGACCGGTTGCGATCGGACTCGCCGAACCCCCAGAAATCGAGGGCGTAAGAACGGCAATGGGAGGCCAGGGCGTTCATCGTGTCGATCCAGTAGGCCCATGATCCCAGCCACCCGTGGAGGAAGATCACGGGCCGCCCCCGCCCGATCGCCTCATAATGGACGATCCCTTGTTCGGTGACGATGGAGCTCATCCCGACATCCCTAAGCGGCCATCCGGAGGGTGCCGACCGGGCCGCCGGTTGGGCATGGGCGCTCAGCGCCCGGAGGCGGAAAGCTCCTCCAGGATCAAATAGAGCAGCTCCAGGACCACCGTCTTCACGTTGTCCCGGCGGGTGGCTACGCAGGGGAGCACCTTGACCCGACCGTCCAGGCGCAGCGCGATGCGCAGATCCTCCGGGTCCCAGGCGTCCTCGAGGTCCTGCTTGTTGGCGGCGACCACAAAGGGGGTCTGGGCGTAACGGCGGAAGGTGTCCAGGATGTTGCGGGCCTCGCGGAACGTCTCCGGTCTGGTGCTGTCCACCATCACGATGAACCCCAGCATCCCCTCCGCCAGGATCTCCCACATGAAATCGAACCGTCGCTGGCCTGGGGTGCCGAAAAGATACAGCACCAGGTCTTTGTCAATGGTGATCCGCCCGAAGTCCATGGCCACGGTGGTCTGATCCTTGATCGCCCGCTCCGCCGCTGAAGAGATCCGCCGCTCCGTCGAGACCACCTCGATCTCGCTGATGGTGCGGATGAACTGGGTTTTCCCCGAGGCGAAGGGCCCGGTCACGACAATCTTCACCGCCTGCATCGGTTCGCTGTCCCTCCCAAGAGATCTGTGCGGCTCCGGCCCGAACGCGGCTGCCCCTTCCCAGACCGATCGCGTTGCGGGAGAGCCAGCCCCCGTCTACAGCCGGCGGAAATAGTTGATGAGCTTCTCCACCACCGAACGCGAGACCCCGACCCCTAGGCCCCCGACGGGCGCGCCCGCCGGCGGGGTGACCGGCGGCGGCGCCCCCAGCTCGATCAGGCCGGCCTGGAGGAGCCCATAGATGATGCGCCGGATCTGGACCTCGTCCATGTTCAGGCGCCGCATGATCTGCTCGATGGTGTTCCGGCCGTTGACCTGGCTGATCACCCGCCACTCCTCGGTGCTCAGCTGGACCTTGCGGATCGCCTCGGGGCGGCTGGTGAGCCGGACCGGCACGTCCAGATCGGGGAGCTCCTCCTTGAGCCGCTCGATCTCCCGCATGCGCCGGGCCCCTTCCATAATGATGTTCTCCAGATCCATGGGGACCGGGATGCGGTTCTGCAGCGGCTGGAGGTCGGGCTCGAAGCGGAAAGCGCCCTCGTTCCAAGAAAACAGCCGGTAGACCACATCCAGCATCTGGGCCCGCAGGCTGTTCAGGATGTCCTGCTGGGTCACGTAGCCCGCCTCGATCAATTTGAGGCCCAGCACTTTGTCGTCCTGAAGGCGGGAGAGATCGAAGGCCTTCAGCTGCTCCGGCTGGAGCTTCCCCGCCCGGATCAGGACGTCGGCCAATCGCCCGTCCTGACGGTCTAACGCAGCGAAGATCAGCTTCCCGTCTTTAAAACAAAGGCGGGCGGTGCCGTTCCGGCTCTCCACCGTCAGGGTCCCGGTCTTCCGGGCCAGGTGGATCAGGTTCAGCAACTGGGTGGTGTTGAAGTCCCGCAGGTTCCCCTTCAGCGCCATTCAGATCCTCCTCGCCATGCATTCACGCCCGGATGGGAAAGCCCCGCCCGCCCTGGCTCCACGCCGGCGATGGATCAGCCGGCCGCTTCTTCCAGATGACCGGGCTCGCCCCTCGCCGCTTCAGCGCCCAGCACGGCGTCCACCAAACGCGGGAGGACCTCCGCGACATCGCCCCGGATCCGGACGTCCGCGTAGCGGTCGGCCGCCGTGGGGGAGAGGTTGATCAGGATGAGGCGGGCGCCGTGGGCTTTGGCCAGGATCGGCAGGTCCCCGGCCGGGGCGACCTCCAGGGAGGAGCCCGCGACCAAGAACACATCCGACCGCCGGGCCTCCTGCTGGGCCGCCAGGAACGCCCGGGCCGGCAGCTGCTCCCCGAACAGGATGATGTCCGGCTTCAACACCCCGCCGCAACGATCGCAACGGGGGATCGTCCCATCCCGCAGGAAGGCCTCCAGATGAGGTCCGGCGGGGACCTTCTGGTAGCACCGGATGCAGGTGGCCTCCCGCAGATGGCCGTGCACCTCAATGACGCGGCGGGAGCCCGCCTTCTGGTGGAGCGCGTCGATGTTCTGGGTGATCAACGCCTTGAGGAAACCCGCCGCCTCCAGGCGCGCCAGGGCGTGGTGGGCCGGGTTGGGCTGCGCCTCCAGGATCATGCGGGCCAGCGGGCGGACCCATTCGAAAAACGCCTCCGGGCGATGGGAGAAGGCCCAGATGGAGGCCACCTCCATCGGATCATAGATCGTCCACAGCCCGGAGCCCTCGCTCCGGAAATCGGGGATCCCGGACGGCGTGCTGATCCCCGCACCCGTCAGGGCCACCAAGTAACGAGAGCGCCGGATAAGCGCAGCCGCGCGCGCCAACTCCTCATCCATCGCCCGGACCCATAGAAAAATGAGAACCGCTTGCGATAGGCGGTTTTTCCACTTTAACTATAATACCGTCCATCGAGCCAACAAAGCCGCGACCAGGGCCGCCCGTTGGGGAAGGGAATCCACGCGCACGTGCTCATCGAGGGCATGGGCGCCGTTCCCGATCGCCCCCAGGCCATCCAGGGTTGGGACGCCCAGGGCGGCGGTGAAGTTCGCATCGCTTCCCCCACCGGTTCCCCCCTCCGTGAGGGCCAGCCCCAGCTCGGCGGCGATGGCCCGGGCGCGCTCGAAAGTGGCGACCATCCGGGCGTCCCGCTCCATCGGGGGCCGGTTGAACCCGCCCCGGACCTCCAGGCGGGCACCGTCCAGGACGGGGCGCAGGTTCCGGAAGGCCCGCTCGATCCGGTCCATCTCCGCTCGCGTGGCCACCCGCACGTCCACCACCATCTCGGCGTAATCCGGCACCACGTTCGGGCGGATCCCCCCCCGGATCACCCCGACCGCCACCGTAGTGCCCCGGCGCGGATCGGCCAGCCCCCGCAGGCGCATGATCTGATAAGCCAGTTCCTCGATCGCGTTGACCCCCCGCTGCGGATCCACCCCGGCGTGGGCTGACCGCCCGTGGGCGATGACGGTGAAATCCGCCACCCCCTTTCGGAACGTCTTGAGGCTTCCATCTGGGAGCCCCGGCTCCAGGCAGAGCACGAGATGGCTGCGCCGCGCCTCTCCCTCGATCAACGGGCGGGAGGTCTCGCTGCCCGTCTCCTCATCGCTGGTGAAGAGCATGCGGATCCGATGAGGAGGGCGGATGTTCATGGCCAGCAGCCCCCGAAGGGCGCCGAGGAGGATGGCGATCCCTCCCTTCATGTCGAAGGCGCCCGGGCCGTAGAGCCGGCCATCCGCCTCGCGGATCGGCATGCGGGCCAGCGTCCCCAGAGGCCACACCGTGTCCAGATGACAGAGGGTGAGGATCTGAGTCGAGGCCTCCCGGTCCCCCCAGGTGGCGATCCAGTGATCCCCCACCGATTCCTGAGGGATCCGCTCCACATCGGCCCCGAGCTCCCGCAGGCGATCCGCGACGAACTCCCCCAACCGATCAACGGCCTCCTTCTCCGTGGTGGGCGACTCCCGCGCCACCAGCTCTCGCAACAGCGCCACCAGGTCCCCTTCAAGCCGCGAGAACGTCTCCAACCATGCCGCCTGCGTCGACATCCGCCCTCCCTCTTCATCGTGGGATCGGCCACACCCACGAGAAGATCCTGGATCCTAAATCACCAGCTGCTCGTAAAGCCGCTCCAGGCTGAGATCGGGGGAGACGGTCTCGGGGGAGCGTAGGGTCAATGCAGCCGCCGCCACGCCCAATCGGACCGCCTCTTCGATCGGGATGTTGTGGAGGAGGGCGAAGATCACCGCCGCCGTCAGCGCGTCCCCCGCCCCCGTGAAATCCACGATCTCGGTCCGCAGAGCCGGGATATGCCCGCTGAGGTCGCCCGCCGCATACACCAGGCCCAGCTCCGCCATGGTGATGATGGCGATCTGCACGCCCAGCGCCGTGAGATAGCGGGCCGCGAAGAGCGCTTCGTCTACGCTGGAAACCGGCAGCCCCGTGAGCGCCTCGGCCTCCGCCGCGTTAGGAGTCACCAGATACAGCTCGGGGAGGACCGATCGAAGGCGCATCGCCAGGGTCGGCGAGGTCGGATCCGCCGCCACCGGGACGCCGAACCGATGGGCGAGGCGGACGGCCATCCGCAACGCGGCCGGCGACAGGTTAGCATCGAGGACCACCATGGCGGCCTGCTCGAAGAGGCCCCGGCGGGCCTGCAGGTAACGCGGCGTGATGGCTTCTAAGATCCCCATATCATCCACCGCCACCACAAGGTTCCCCTGCTCGTCCAGCACCGCCAGGTAAACCCCGGTCCGCCCATCGGGGACCACGAGGACATGGCGGGTGTCCACCCCGGCCCCGCGGGTGCGCTCCAGCACCCAGCGCCCCGCCTCGTCGTCGGCAACCGCGGAGATCAGGACGACGGGATGGCCCAGCCGGGCCAAGTTCTCAGCGATATTCCGGGCCACGCCGCCCACGCTCCGCCGCACCTGGCCCGGGTTAGTGGCGCCCAGACGGATTGCCCTCGCCGCATATCCCTTGAGATCCAGGCCGGCGGCCCCGATCACCAGGACCGGCTGTTCCTCCAACCCCTCCTCGATCGGCCACATCCTCCGCCTCCTCCCACCTCGCTCCCCTGATGGGCGTTCCCCATCGGGGCGGGCCCCGCCGCGCGTCCCACCCGGAACGGCCGGATTCGGCGCGGCGTTCCCGAGATCTCCTTCACCTTAATCCGGGAGGCCCCGTCGCAGGATCCGCAACCAATTCCCCCCCATCACCGCTTCCACATCCGTTTCAGCGAACCCGGCCTCGCGGAGGGCCGCGGCGATCTTCGGGAGATCCGCCACCGTGTCGAACTCCGCCGGCGCCTCCTCCGCCCCAAAGCCGCCATCGAAATCGCTCCCGATCCCCACATGGCGGGCATCCCCCACCCGCTGGCAGATGTAATCCACCGCCCGCACCACATCCCACACCGTCACCGCCTCCTTGGGGTCCCCCCGCGTCCACCCTTTCTTCAACATCCGGTTGTTGAGGACCACCCCGATCACCCCATCCCGCTCCGCCAGGGCGCGGATCATCGCATCGGAGAGTTGACGATCCCCCGGCACCAGCGCCTGGGGGTTCGAGTGGCTGGCGATCACTGGCCCCTCGTAGCGATCCAGGGCCTCAAAGAAACTGCGCTCCGCCATGTGGCTGAGATCGAGGATGAGGGGGAACGCCTGCATCGCCTTCAGCAGACGACGTCCCTCATCCGTGAGGGGACCGGGCTCGCCGGTGCCGCCCGCGTAGCGGGTGGCCCTCCAGGCCGGGCCGATGATCCGCACCCCTCGCGCATACCAGACCTCCACTTCCTCCGGCCGCCGGATTGGATCTGCCCCCTCCATCAACCGGACGATCCCGATGCGACGGCTGTCCTCCGGCCTGGGGTCCTTCCATGTTTCCAAGACCTCTTCCAGATCCCTCCGGGCCTCGATGAGGCGGAAGCGGGGTTGGCCATCGGCCAGCCGCTCGTAGTAGTCCAGTTGGGCCATGCCCTCCGCGTAGGCCTCCTCCGGCGTCCGATAGACGCGCTCCAGAGGCGATCGGGCCCGGCGCGCCGGCATCGCGAAGATCGTCCCGAAGATCACCGCCACCCGGCCGGCCAGCCACTCCGGGAGGCCCAGCATGCACTGCCCGTTGAGCCGGGGGATGTCCGTCCCCTCCTCCTGCTCCCGGGTGACGTAAGCGGATCGGGTGTAATCCCGCCCGAAGGATCGGGCGTTCCAGGCCAGGTCCTCGTGGGCGTCGACGATGATCACGGCTCCACCTCGACGAAGCGAAGCGCATCGGTCTCCAGATCCAGGATGCAGAAGGAACGGCTCTCATGGCGCACGCCGCCCAACGCCCCCGGGTTGATCACGCGGGTCCGCCCGACCCGCTCGTCGCGGCGCCGATGGGTGTGGCCGTGGAAGACGTAATCGAATTCCCCCGAGGCGATCACCTGCTGCAGCCGCTCCGGGTCGTCCCCGTGCAGGATCGCGATGCGGCGGCCGGCCACCGTGGTGGTCATCTCATCCCCTAAGAAAGGCTGGCGGCCCAGGGCGATCACCGCCGGCTCCAGCGTGTCCAGGCGGTCCAGGTTGCCGCGGACGAACAGCACATCCCACCCCTCGAAGAGGGGGACCATCTCCGGTGAGGTCACGTCACCGCAGTGGAAGAGGCGCTCCACCCCCTCCTGGCGGAGGATCTCCAGCGCCCGGCGGGTGTTCTCCACATGGTCGTGGGTGTCGCTCAGGATCCCGATGCGCATCCGTCTCCCTCCGGATGGCGGAGATGCCTCAGGGGGCCGACGAGGGGCTGCGGTCGCTCACGCGCCCAGGCTGGCCAGGGCCCGCCGGTAGGCTTCCAGGGCCTTCTGGAGCTTCCCAACCTCCTGATAGGCGTCCCCGAGGACCTGCCAGAGCCGCGGCTCGTTCGGGCGCAATTGCACCGCCTGCTCCAGGTCCGCGATGACCGTGTCGCGCATCGCCGCCACCCGCAGGAGGCGTTGATACTCCCGCACCGCCCGTGCGGTGTCGCCCAGGTTGAAGAGCAACCGCGCCATCGCCAGCCGCGTCTCATGGTCGCGCGGCTGCGCCTTCAGGCGGGCCTCGTATTCCGCCAGAACCCCCAGCAGTGGCCCGGCCATTGTCTCGGCGATGGGCACCGCGTGCAGGCCCTCCAGCCACCGGAGATCCACCGGCGGAGCCGGCTCCGGCACCTTCCCCGCCGGCGGAACCCCCTCATCCACGGCCAGGAGGTCCCAGATCGGGACCGCGGGGATTTCTCCCTCCGACACCGCCCGGAGCGGAACTTCCTCCGGCGGGGCTTCTCCGGCCGCGGCCATCGGGGCTTCGGCCCATGCAGAGACCTCCGGGGCGACCCCCTCGGGGAACAGCCCGATCTCCGCTGCCCACTCCGACGGGATCTCCAGCGGCTGCGCGGCGGCCTCCTCGAGGAGGGCCTGGAATCGCTCCTCCTCCGCGGACAGCGCCTCCGCCGCTTCCTCGGGAGGCTTGAGGGCCAGCAACCATTCCGGAAGCGCCGCTTCGGGGGCCTCCCCCTCGGGCGTCCCGACCTCCTCCGCGACGGGGGCCTCCAGCGCCTCCGATGGCGGTTGGGCTTCAGGGGGGCGACGGCCCAGGATCTCCGCCAGGCGGGCCTCCGCCTCCCGCTCCGCCTGGGCCCGCAATTCCTCCTCCTTGCCGGCGGCGATCTGCGCCAGCCAGGCCAGGGCCTCCTCCGGGCTCAGGGACTCCGGGAGCGGAGGCCGCTCCGCGATCCCGGGCGCGGGGCCCCCCGCTGCCTCCTCCGCCAGGGCCTCCATCGGGAACTCGACGGGCGGCGGGACTTCGGGCAGGGGCGCCTCCGGACGCTCGGGCTCCGAGGGAGGCGCAGCCGTCTCCCATTCGGGGATCTCCGGCGGCGGCTCCAGGGGCATCTCTCCCGGAAGTTCAACCGCTCCCCATTCCGTCTCCCTCTCAGGAGGCAGCGGGGATTCCTCTTCCGGCGCCCACGGGGGAGGCTCGGACGGAAGGACGAAGTCCTCCTTCAACCACTCCGGCCACTCCATCTCCGGCAGGGGGGCCTCGGGCGCCGCGGGGGCTTCCACGGCGCGGAGCCATTCCGGCGCTTCCTCCACCATCGGCGCTTCCTCAACCGCTTCGATCTCAGTGGGAGGGGCGACCTCCACCGAGCGGAGCCACTCCAGCGGCTCGGGGGTGGGCACCGTGGGCGCTCCCTCGGGGGCCTCCAGGGAGAGCGGAACCTCCAAGGCCTCCAGAGGGGATTCCGCCTCGGCGGCGGGCGCAGGGGCTTCCGGGGAAGGGATCGCTTCGCCGAGGGGGAGGCCCAGGGCCTGGAGCCACTCCGGGACCTCGCCCTCTTCCACCGCGGGCCGGGCGTAGGCCGGCGTGGGGGGCACATACATCAGGCGCTCGATGTGCACCGCCGTGGGCTGGACCGAGGCGGCGGGGCCGAGGAGATCGGGCGCCCAAAGGAGCTCGGGGTCCACCGCGGCCGCGCGTCGGAAGAGCTCCCGGGCGTCGGCCTCGCGCCCGCTGGCCATCCAGAACTCCCCCAGGATCAGATTGGCCTTCAGACAATAGGGCAGCTCCTGGAGCAAGCCCTGGGCGGCCCGCGCGGCCTCCAGGCGGCGCCCATCCCGCCACAGCACCTCCAGGTAAAGGGCTTGGAGGTCGTAGCGGCGGGGCGCTTCCTGCAGGAGGCTCTCCAGTTCGGCGATGGCCGCGGCGTAGAGATGGCCCCGCGCGTAGAGGCGGGCCAGCGCCCCCCGGGTGAGGGGGAGGAACTCCGGCGGCGCGCCGTCGCGGCGGGCGTAGAGCTTCATGAGCTCCTCGCGGACGAATTCGTTGTAAGGGAGGATCTCGTAGGCCCGCTCCATCTGCCAGGCCGCCTCGACGATCTTCCCCTGACGCTCATAGATCACGCTCAGGCCGATGCGGGGGAGGAAATCCTCGGGGTCCGCGCTGATGGATCGGGCGAAGAGGTCCATCGCCGCGTCGTTCTGGCCCTTTTCAAGATAGGCCTGGCCCAGCAGGCGATAGGCCTTGTAATATTTGGGGTAACGCTTCAGGATATGGAAGCAGTGGGCGATGGCCTCATCGTAGGCTTCATCCTGGAGCAGGCGCTCGATCTCGGCGCAATACTGGGAAAGTGTGATCTCCTGCATCCGGATCTCCCTTCCCGTCGGGTCAATTCGATTATAACAAAGAGAACCGAAAAGGGAGCCCCTCGGCGGTCCGCCTCCGCCCGAGGGGGCGCGAAGGGGTCGGGAAGCGCCAAGTCGTAACCATCCGCGGGGCGGGTCCTTCCAGCCCGCCCCGCGCCGATCCCGCGGCCCTTCGGAGGGCGGCCCCCGAGCCGATGTGGCGCGCCGGGAGGCGCGCCCTCCGATTAGTTTCCCTTTAGGTCTTGGGGTGACGGCGGTTCCGGAGCCGATAGTAGATCCCGAAGGCGAGGGCGCCGGCCGGGAGCACAAATGGGCCTCCCAGCACGAGCATCCAGATGGCGAGGTCCACCAAGGCCCGCATCAGGAGCCCGAGCACATCCGTGGCATCCCGGAAGGTCCGGCCGGGGTCCCAGACGATGGGGGTGGGCGTGGGGGTCGGTGTGGGGGTGGGGCGCATGGGCTCCAGGGTAACGGTGATCAGGGAGTAAGCGGAGCGGCCTTTGAGGAAGTTCATTCGGCCCTTCACCTGGGCGATCTCCCCTTCCAGCTCCCGCAGCCGCGCCTCCACCTGAAGGGCTTCCTCGACCGATTTCGCCTCTTTCAGGAACTCCCGCAGCCGGGCCGCCGCCGCCTCCAGGTTGGCCAGCCGAGCCTCCAGGTCCACATACTCCTGGCTCACGTCCTGGCCGGAGGTACTCTCATCGGCCACCCGCTGCCCGATGCGCCGCAGGCGGCCCATGGTTTCCTCGAACCGCTCCGAGGGCACAGCGAAGGTCAGGCCGGCGTATTTCTCCCCGTCCTGAAACCAGGTGCGGCTGTTCAGGATATAACCGCCCACATCGGCCACCAGCCCCTCGATCCGGGTGAGGGCTTCATCCACATCGGAGACGATGAGCCGCATCTCGGCGTTTTTGATGATCATGCGGGCGGCGGGGTTGGGGATCAGGCCCGGCGGGTTCACTCCCGGGGCGGGGGTGACCGCAGGGGCCACGGCGGCGGGCGCTTCCCGCCGCTGGGCTTCCTCGACGGCCGGGCGGGCCGGGAGCCCCGCCTGGGATGGGGCGGACGCACCGGAGGCAGGCTCTCGGAGGATCCGCGCGGGGGTGGCGGCTGCGGGGGCGCATGCGGCAGCGAGCATGCCCAACACAATCCCGACGAGCAGCGGGCGCATGGGGTCCTCCTTTCCGGGTGGGCTTCACAGGAGAGACGTCCAGCAGAGCGCCCGGGTTCCCCGCCCGCGCCCGCGCTCTCGCGATCCCCTCCTTCCCCCGCGGCGGCACACCGAGCCGAGGAAGAAGAGGGGTCCACGCCTTGTTATTCTTTCTCCCCACAGAGGAAGAGCAGCTGCTCCCAGCGGCGGTCCACCTCGGCCTGGAGTTCGTCGATCAGATGGCGGTTCTCCGGCTGGAAGAGGTGGCGGAAACGCCCCTGCCGCTTCAGCCACTCCTCCACCGGCAGTTTCTTCCTCGGCTTATAGTTCAGCCGCCAGACCCCGTTCTCCACCTCGTAGAGCGGCCAGTAGCAGGTGTCCACCGCCAGCTGGGTGATCTCGATCGTCTCCTCGGGCTCGTGGCGCCAGCCCAGGTTGCAGGAGGAGAGGATGTTCAGGAAGGCCGGGCCGCCGCAGCTCACCGCCTTGCGCACCTTCTGCATCAGGTCCTTCCACTGGCTGGGGGCCGCCTGCGCCACGTAGGGGATGCCGTGGGCGGCCATGATCATCGTCAAGTCCTTGCGCATCTGCTGCTTGCCGGGGATCACGGACCCTGCTGGAGAGGTCGTGGTGTGCGCCCCCAGGGGGGTGGCGCTGGAGCGCTGGATGCCGGTGTTCATGTAGGCTTCGTTGTTGTAGCAGATGTAGACGATCCGATGGCCGCGCTCCATCGCCCCGGAGAGGGCTTGCAACCCGATGTCGTAGGTGCCGCCGTCGCCGCCGAACGCGATGAAGTGGATGTTCCGCTCGGGGATCTTCCCCTGCCGGACCAGGCTGCGGTATGCCGCCTCCACGCCCGAGATGACCGCCGCCGCGTTCTCAAAGGCGACGTGGATCCACGGCACCCGCCAGGCGGTGTAGGGGAAGATCGTCGTGGCGACCTCGAGGCAGCCGGTGGCGTTAGCGACGATCACCGGCTCATCGATCGCCGCCAGAACCTGACGGACGATGATCGGCGCCGCGCAACCGGGGCACATGCGATGGCCCGGGGCGAAGCGATCGGGTTTTTTCGCCAGTTCCTTGAGAGCCAGTGTGGTGCTCATCGCGGCTCCTCATCTCACAAGATCTTCGCCTCACGGATGGCCCGTTCCAGGAGATCGATGAGACCCAGTTCGTCGGCCCAGCGACGCATATCGGCTCAGGGCCTTCAGGATGTTGGGCATCGGCCTTCCCGCTGGTCCAGATACCGGCGCACCCGCTGGGCCAAGTCCTCGCCGTACCAGAGGCGCACAAAAGCGAGTCGAACCTCCCGTTCGGCCGCGCCCGGCATAGACCGCCGAAGCGCCCGCTGGGCCAGCCACCGGCAGGTGTCACTCAGGGAACAGGCGATATGGAAGCGCCGGGCAGGACCCGCTTGCCGGAGCAGGTCGATCTGCACGCGGGATGCTTCGGGTGAGGTGTTCGGATATCCCGGAGCCCCCGGAAACTTCCCCATTGTTACTCCCGCACACCCAGATACGTCACCACCCGCTCCACCCGGCCGGTCTCGGCCGCGCGGAGCATGTCCCGATAGATCCCCTCGATCTCCGACGGCTTGATGTCCCGGCCGCCCAGGCCAAAGACATAGTTGGCCATCGGGATGTGGACGCCGTGCAGGGAGAGGGCCGCCAGCAGTTCCAGGAAGAGCGGGCCGCCGTTGTTCATCGAACCGAAGGCGATGGACCGGTCCATCACGGCCACGGCCTTCAGGTGGCGCAGCGCGTCGGCCAGTTCCTTCGCCGGGAAGGGCCGGAAGACGCGGGGTTTCAGCAGCCCCACCTTCAGCCCCTGGCCGCGCAGATGGTCCACCACCGCCTTCGCCGTCCCGGCGGTGGAGTTGACGACGACGACGGCGACCTCGGCGTCCTCCAGCCGGTAGGGTTCGAAGAGGCCGTAGTTGCGACCGAACCTGCGGTTGAACTCCTCGGCGACCTCCAGGATCACCGGCAGGGCCCTCTCCATCGCCTCGACCTGCTGCCGCTTGTGCTCGTAGTAGTAGTCGTAGAAATCCAGCGGGCCGTAGGTCTTAGGGCGGTCCACATCCAGCAAGGGATAGCGGGGCCGGTAGGTGCCGACGAAGGCCTTGACCTCATCGTCGTCGTAGATCTCCACCGGCTCCATCGCGTGGCTGGTGAAGAAGCCATCCTGACAGACCGCCACGGGCAGCAAGACATCGGGGTGCTCGGCGATCCGGACGGCCTGGATGATGTTGTCGTAGGCCTCCTGGCCGTTCTCGGAGAAGAGGATGATCCAGCCAGCGTCCCGCATGCCCATCACATCCGAGTGGTCGCAGTGGATGTTGATGGGGCCGGAGAGGGCGCGGTTGACCAGGCTCATCACGATGGGACAGCGGTAGGAGGCCGCGATGTAGAGAACTTCCCACATCAGCGCCAGGCCTTGGGAGGATGTGGCGGTCATCACCCGGGCGCCCGCGGCCGAGGCGCCGATACAGGCGCTCATCGCTGAGTGCTCGCTCTCCGCACAGATGAACTCGGTGGTCACCAGCCCATCGGCGACGTATTCAGCGAAGACCTCCACCGTCTCCGTCTGGGGGGTGATGGGGTAAGCGACGACCACATCGGGGTTGATCTGGCGCATGGCCGTCGCAACGGCTTGGTTTCCGGTAAGCGCTTTGGTCAGCGCTTTGGGCCTGACCATCGTGTCGGCGATCATCGCGCCTGCTCCGCTTTCCATAATTCTTCAATTCGGGCTTTCCCTTCTTCGATCATCCGGATGCACAGACGGGGGTCGTCGCGCGGGATCTGCTCCCCCACCTGTCGGCGCACCTTGGCGTTGACCGGGCAGACGGATGCGCAGATGCCGCAGCCCTTGCAGTGCTCCAGGTCAAAGCCGATGACTTTCCCGTTCTCGGCATCCACCAGGATGCTGGAATCGGGGCAGTAGATCCAGCACAGGAAGCAATGGGTGCATGCGGCCTCGCCGAAGACGGGCCGGAAGGCGCGCCATCCGCCGGTGCGGTATTCCGCCGCGCTGCCCGCCTCTAAGATCACGCCTCCGATGGGGAGCTCCTTCCAGGTTTTCAGCGCCATGGGGTTGCTCCTCACTTTATGCTCCTAACCCTCCCGAACTTCCCGGGCAGCACGCTGGAGGGCCCGCAGGTTGGCTTCCACCACCTCCGGGGAGACTTTATGGCCGAACCAGGCGCGCACCTGCTCGACCAGCGCCTCCAGGTCAAAGAGACCGGTGGCGCGGGCGAAGGCCCCCAACATCGGCGTGTTGGTAATGCTCCGTCCCATCTCCTCGATGGCGATGTGGCTGGCATCCACCGTGAACACCCTGCCCTTCGGGTAACCGGTGACCTGACGCACCTCCGGAGGGCTCATCGGGGTGTTGGCGATCAGGATGCCGTTGTCTTTCAATCCTTCCGCCACCGGGACGGTGCCCAGGAGGGTCGGGTCCAGCACCACCACCACGTCGGGGGTCTCGATCTGGGAGTGAATGGTAATGGGTTTGGAACTCAGTCGGGTGAAGGAACGGATCGGAGCGCCCCTCCGTTCCGGACCGAAGTCGGGGAAGGCTTGAACATACCACCCCGTGCCCATGGCCGCTTCGGCCAGGAGCCTCGCGGCGGTGACCACGCCTTGCCCCCCTCGACCATGCCAACGGATTTCCACCAACTCCTTGCTCATCGCTCCTCGCCGTATGTGAAATCCGCGAGTGAAGCGCTTCCTATAAAATTAAGCCACAAATCAGCCGTTTGCGCCAGTGATGCTTGTCACCCTCGGCCGTGACATCCGGCGGCTACTTCCGGCAGCGATGCACGCCTTCGCCGACCTCCCTTCCCCTTCTTCAAGAGGCGGGTTGGGGGTAGACGCCTCCCGGAGGAGAAGGGATCCAGAGTGGCATCCGCTCTCAGATCCCCTTAAAATGAGCAGAGGCCATGGAGCCGGGGCCGATGTCCGTAGCCCTTCGCCCGGCTTCCTAGGGATGTCACCAACGGAAGGCGGGCGCATCCAATCGAAATGGGTGCGAACGGAGGAAGGGGCGGATGGCGGTGCGACCGATCGTGATGGCCGACCAGCCGATCCTGCGGCGGAAGGCGGAGCCCGTGGCGCGGATCACCCCGGCCCTCCGCCGCCTGATCGACGACATGGTTGAGACCATGCGGGCGGCGGAGGGGATCGGGTTGGCCGCCCCGCAGGTGGGGGAAACCCTCCGCGTGATCGTGGTCGAGGTCCCGGAGGACGAAGAGGTCCCGGGGAGCGGGATCCTTTACGCCGTGATCAACCCGGAGATCGTGGAGGCCTCGCCGGAGATCGAGGAGGGGGTGGAGGGCTGCCTCTCCATCCCGGGGTGGTATGGCTGGGTGCCCCGCGCCCGCGCCGTCACCGTGCGCGGCCTCGACCGCGACGGGCGGCGGGTCCGGATCCGGGCGGAGGGGCTGGTGGCCCGGGTGTTCCAGCATGAAATCGACCACCTCGATGGCATCCTCTTCCCGGATCGCATCACCGATCCCACCCGCATCTGGCGCGCCCAGCCGGTCCGGGAGGCCGCTCCGGAACCCGCCCCGACCCGAAGTTCCCCGTAAAGGCCGATGTCGCGCGGCGCGGCCGGGCCCACGCCGTTGGGCCGATCCCACCCGAATCCTGATCCGGAGGCGTGCCGATGGAGAGCCTGATCATCCTGGGCGCGGGGCCGGCGGGGCTCACCGCGGCCCTGTATGCGGCGCGGGCGAACCTCTCCCCGCTGGTGATCACCGGCAACAGCGTCGGCGGGCAGATTGCCACCACCGACCTCGTGGAGAACTTCCCGGGCTTCCCGGAGCCCATCGGGGGCGCCGAGCTGGCCGAGCGCATGAAGCAACAGGCGGAGCGCTTCGGCGCCCGTTTCACGTTCGACGAGGCCGTCGAGGTGGATTTCCGGCGCCACCCGTTCCGGGTGCGCACCTACAGCGAGGAATACGAGGCGAAAGCGGTGATCGTGGCCACCGGCGCCACCCCGCGCCGCCTCAACATCCCCGGCGAGCAGGAGTTCTGGGGGCGCGGGGTTTCCGTGTGCGCCACGTGCGACGGCTTCTTCTTCACCGATAAAGAGATCGTCGTGGTCGGCGGGGGCGACAGCGCCTTCCAGGAAGGGCTCTTCCTCACCCGCTTCGCGCGCAAGGTCACCATCATCCACCGGCGGGATCAGTTCCGGGCCCAGCCCATCCTGCAGGAGCGGGCGCGGAGCAACCCCAAGATCGCCTTCATCACCGAGGCCGTCGTCACCGCCATCCTCGGCGACGGCAAGGTGCGGGCGGTGCGATTGCGCAACGTGAAGACGGGGGCGGAGTGGGAGCTCCCCACCGACGGCGTCTTCATCTTCATCGGCTACGAGCCCAACACCGCGCTGTTCCGGGGGCAGTTGGAGATGGACGAGGCCGGCTACCTCCGGGTCAACGAGCGGCTGCACACCAGCGTCCCCGGGGTCTTCGCCGCCGGCGAAGTGCACGACCGATGGTTCCGGCAGGCGGTCACCTCGGCGGGCTTCGGGGCGATGGCGGCGATGGAGGCGGAGAAATTCCTGGCGGAATTGGAGCATCGCGGGAACCTCGCCCTCACCCCCGGCGCCTCCACGCGCTGAGGGCAAGCGGAGGGCGCGAGACGAGGGCGGAGGGTGGGGGCCGGGGATCCCCCCAGGCCCTCCACCCTCACCCCCGGTGAACTGGGGAACATCCCCTTCACCCCGCGCCTTGGTGGAGGCCCGGCGCGACCGGCGACCCGCCCCTTTCGTTCGGCCGGCCGAGTCGTCGTTTCGCTCCGCTCCCCCCTATGACCAAAGTCCTATCTTCAGTGAGCCTCTCCTCAAGTATCCTAAGGGTCAGAAAAAATCAACCATGGAGGTGTGCGATGGTGCGGTTGCTGGAGTGGTGGCTGTGGGTGCGGGAGAAGGGGCAGGGCCTGGTGGAGTACGCCCTGATCCTGGTGCTCATCGCCGTCGTGGTCATCGCGATCCTCACCCTCCTGGGCGGGCAGGTCAGCAACGTGTTCTCCCAAATCACCAGCGCCCTCGGAGGGTCGTGAGCATCCCTCCCCACCCCATCGCCGAGGTCCTATTCGGGTAGTGCCCCGGATAGGACCTCGGCCCCTTTTTAAACCCAGTAAAATCAGAGAGGGGAAAGGGCGCTGCATGCCGCTCGCTTCCGTTCCGGATTCAACCGGGCGAAGCGCTTCCCTCATAACGCCCCCAGGCGATCGCCCGCTGGCCGCTGAATGCGGGATGGACCCCATCGAAGCGTATCGCTTTCTGGAGGACGCCCAGAATCCCGATGGGGGGTGGGGCTACCACCGGCGCAGCCGAGCGGCCGTGGAGCCCACCGGCGCGGTCCTGCTGGCGTGGAGGGATCGCCTTGAAAGCCGCCCCCTTCCTTCCGCCCGGCGCTGGCTGGAGCGCGCCCAGCACCCCGACGGGGGCTGGGGGATGGGTCCGGAGGACCCCGAAAGCCACTGGTGCACCGCCTGGGCCGTCCTGGCCCTGGCCCGGCTGGATCCCCACGCCCCTCCGGTGGCCCAGGGCGTTCGATGGCTGCTGCGGGTGCCGGTCCTCCAGGTCCCGGCGGATGAGCTGACCCAGGAGGTGCGGCGGATCTTCAGGATGGATCCCTCCCTTCGGGGCTGGCCGTGGCGGCCCGGCGAGGCCTCGTGGGTGGAGCCCACCGCGCTGGCCCTGCTGGCCCTGCACGCGGCATCGGCAACCGATGCGGACCGGGGTCGGATTGAGGAGGCCATCCGCTACCTGATCGACCGTCGTTGCCAGGGAGGCGGCTGGAATTTCGGCAACCCTTTCATGCTGGGGGCTTACCTCCCGCCCCGCCCCCACCCCACCGCCTGGGCGCTCCTCGCCCTCCAGGCCCTGGCCCCCGAGGCGATCCGACCGGAGGACATCGAGGCGCTGCGCGCCGAGATGCATCGGGATGGCGGGGCGATGGCGCTGGCGCTGGGGCTGATGGCGCTGACGGCGTGGGGGGACGACGATCCGGAGGCGCGGAGGCGCCTCTCCGCGCTGCAACGGCCCGACGGCAGCTGGGAGGGAAGCCCGTTCGTCACCGCCCTCGCCCTGCTGGCCCTTGGCAGAGGATGGCCATGGCGGCGCCGCGATTGACCCGACGGGCCTTCCTGCGCCTGCTGCTCCTGGCCGGCATCGGCGGCGGCCTGGCGATCGCCGAGCGTCGAACCCAACCGGTGGGCCTGCGGACGTTCCTGGGCTGGCTGCTGCGGGGGTGGCGCCGCCGGGTGGAACCCCCCGCCGTGGTCGCCCTGGGCGCCTCGCTCTCCTATGACGAAAGCCTCCTGCGCGATGCCCTGGCTGAACTCTGGGCCCAGGCCGAGATGCCCGACGTGGCCGGCCAGCGGGTGCTGGTCAAGCCCAACCTCATCGAGTGGATCGAGGGGCGCCCCCTCGTCACCGCCCCGGAGGTGGTGGGGGCCATCATTGACCTCCTGCGGGCGCGCGGGGCGGCGGAGATCGTGGTCGGCGAAGGGCCCGGGTTCCGGCGCGACGCCGGGCCGGTGGTGGAACACAGCGGCCTGGCCGCCGTGCTGGCCCGGCGGGGGATCCCCTTCGTGGATCTGAACTATGACGACCCCCGGCCGGTCCCCCCGCGGGACGGCTGGTTCCCTGGCCAGTCCCATCTATGGCTCCCGCGCCACGTTGTGGAGGCGGATCTCATCGTCTCCGTCGCCAAACTGAAAACCCACCACTGGGCCGGCCTCACGCTGAGCCTCAAAAACCTGTTCGGGGTGGTGCCCGGGGCCCGCTACGGCTGGCCGAAGAACATGCTCCACGTCAACGGCATCACCCCAAGCATCCTGGGTCTCAAGCAGACCCTGCCGCCGGTGGTGAGCGTGGTGGATGGGATCATCGGGATGGAGGGGGATGGCCCCCTGTTCGGGACAGCGGTGCCTCACGGGGTGCTGGCAGTGGGAAGGGATCCCCTGGCGGTGGACATCATCGGCGCGCGGCTGATGGGGTTCGAGCCGGAGGAGGCAGAGCACCTGTCGCTGGGGATCTGGGCCGGCGTCGGGCAGGGGGTCCATATCGAGGTCCGCGGCGCGCCGCTGGAAGCCGTCCGCCGCCGCTATCGGCGGCCGCCCGGATGAACGGCCGCTTGCAGGCGAACTCGGGGCGGACATCGATCGGCCCAGCGACGGCCCAAGGTAAAGATCCGGGAGAGCGATGGTCGCGTTCTGGGCGCTGCTGCTGGCTCTCACTCGCCTCGAGGCGGCCTGGGTCTCCGTCCTGCGTCCGCTGACCCCGCTGGAGCAGGCGGTGCCGGCCTGGCCGCCGACCCCTCCGTGGCCAACCTGGCTGGAGCGGGTTCTGATCGCTCCGTGGGCCCGGTGGGATGCCGAGTGGTATGCGCGGATCGTGGCCCAAGGGTATCAGGCCGGGGACGGCACCACCCAGTTCTACCCGCTCTACCCGCTGCTGGCCATGCCGTTGGCCCGGTTGGGCTTGTCACCGATGGCCGCCCTCACCCTCATCAGCCTCCTCGCCGGCCTGGGGGCGATCCTGCGTCTGGAGGGGATGGCGCGGCGGGACATGGAACTCCGCCGCGCCCGGGAGGCGACGCTCTCTTTTGTGCTGTTCCCGGTCGGGTTCCTCCTGTTCGCCCCCTACGCGGAGGCGCTTTTCCTCCTCTGCGCCGTGGAGAGCCTCCGGGCGGCCCGGGAGGGGCGTTGGGGGCGCGCCGGACTGGCCGCCGGACTGGCCGCCCTGACCCGGCCACAAGGGCTCTTCCTGATCCTGCCCCTGCTCGCGCAGGCATGGCGTTCCGGGACAGGCCTGCGCAACTTGCTTCCCCTCCTGGCGATCCCGCTCGCCCTGGCCGGATGGCACGGCTATCGGATCCTGGCCATCGAGGGCTTCCAGGCGCCGGTGCCCGGTCTGAACGGCCTGGTGTATGCCCTGCTCTTCTCCCCGCATGCAAATCGCGTGGTCCCCCTCCAGGGCTTCCTGTGGCCGTGGGAGGCCATGGGCCGGGCGCTCGGGAAATTTTGGCTCGCGCCGGACGTGGATCTGGCGATCAACCTGATCCTGGCAGCCTGGTTTCTGGCGCTCCTGGTCCGGGCCTGGGGGCGAATGGATGCAGGGGAACGGCTTTACACCCTGGCGGTTACCCTATCCGCCTTCAGTTACCACACCGGGCCGCTCCATCCTTACATGGGGCTGCCTCGTCACCTGTGGATCGCGTTTCCCGTGTTCCTAAAAGCGAGTCCGACCCGGGTCGTCCTGGCGCTGGAATCTGCCGGATTCTTGGTGCTGATTGTTCCTTACGTCCTCCACGCCTGGGTTCCGTAGAAGGGTAGAACAGCGGGGGCGTTGCTTCATTGCGAAGCCCAGGCTGCTCCTGTCTTCTTGCTCCTTGCGGGATCAGGAAGCCACCTCACCACTTTGGTTAGGCCCTCTGTGGATCTCGCTCGGCCCAAGGGTGGCTCAACGGCCTCTGAATGAAAAAATGAAAAGAGGAAAACAACCGATCCGCACATCGTCTGGATGACCTGAGGTCTGTGAGGCTCATAGAGTGATTTCATCGGCTGCGTCCCTCCTTGGAACTCATAGATCCCTCACCTTTGCTGTCTTTCCGAGCGTAGCCAGAGATACCCCCAAAAAATGCTGAAAGGCATCCACGCAAGCCAGAAATCCCCATACTGCCGTTGCTGGAAGAACCATGCCAGACCATTGATACTCACGTAGGCCATGAGGGCAGCCCATAAACGTGGAGCCCCGGGGCTTGGGCTCAGGTAAGCACCTATCTCCAAGATTGGCCAGAGGAGCAATACCCAGTCCAGACTCCAGGCATAAGGCGTCGTAATGAGAGAGATCAGAATCAGAGAAGAGATTTCTTCCTCCCATCTCCATATTTGACAATGGGTCCTCCAGCGGAAAACGAGCCACCCCAAGCCCAATAGCACAGGCAGAGGCTGAAGCCAGGTATGCTCCAATCCGAACACCCAGCGCAACCATGAGCCCAATGTGGGGGTTGCCCAGAGAAAGGGTGGATAAGCCTGCATAGCGTATACATACTGCTGAAGAATATCCCGCTGGAAAGTCATAGCGATTCCCACACCTACGACCATACCGATCCCACAAAGGAGGGCCACGCGCCACATGTGATGCTGGATTATCCAAAGGAACATCGCGATCACTACCAGGTAAACCAGATGGGGCTTGGTCATCACCAGGAACAATCCTATCCCCATACCCAGCCAGCGACTCTGCTGGATGCTATATACCCACCCCACCAGCCCCGCAAGGACCCACCAGGCGACCTGTCCTTTCTGCAGCATGCTCAGCACGGGAAGAAATGAGATGGCCAGAACCCATGGAAGCCACCACCGGGAGGTGGAGATCGAGTAAAGTCCCCATATCCTCTGGGCACAGAACAGCACAACGATGAGGCTGACGAAAAACCAGAGAGCGCGAGCGATGGGATATTGAAGCAGACCGAATGGCAGCAGAAGGGGGAAGACATAAGGAGCATAGCGCATAATGGGGGCGGCTTCTGTGACCTGCCGATGTCCAATAGAAGGCAGGGCCGCATTAAGCGTTTCCGGATCGTAGGGGTTCTGGCCGCTCAAGTGCAGGCGAGTGGAGATCCAGAAAACTCCGAAGTCATCATCCACACGTAGGCGTGGTGATGCAAAGACAATACCGGCCCCTGCGATCGAGACAGAAACAGCAAGACACAGGAGCAGTAAAAGAAAAATGCTTTTTGTTATAGAATGCAGACGCACACGGGCCTCCGCTGGATTATCCCTATTCTTCTTCTTATTCTTCTAGACGACGCACCTGGTGCACAGCCCAACGAAGAAGATAGAGGTTCAATCCCCATCCGGTGATCGCCATCAGGAATTGCCAGTATCTGACGTCAGGAACAGAGGGTAGAATCTGAAGGGCTCCCATCAAATCCAGGACCAGACCCACCAGCATCAGTGCGGGCATCAGGAACAGCCATACATCCATCAAAGCCATGGGGAGATAGCCCCGAAGCAGGAGATACAGCAGCGGAGGAATAAGGATGATCATCATGTGCAGGTGGGAATGCCAGGTCACTGCGCAAGTGGCAGCCATCGTCCCCAAGAGAGACACCCCGAACTCTGGGGAAGAAGGCGAGCGGGGACGCCGCCAGAGGTAGAGGGCTGCCAGGACCGTCCATAGGAGCCCGACCGATGCGATCCCCCAGCCGATCTCCCAACCAAGTAAGGAATTTAGATGAATCCCCACCATCCGCCAATTTACCATCAGTCCAGGGGCATTAGAAGGCAAGCCATGGGCACTTTCATGCCATAATCTTATCAAACCATGAAAGACATCTATCCCCCCGACATAGAGAGAAAGCACTATTAACATGATGGTCATTGCAAAGAAACCTCCCAAAGCCTCCCAGGAGCGCTGCAGCAAAAGGGAAGGGAGAACGAGAATCAGTGTTTGGGGTTTGAGCCACAGCCCTCCTAACCACAACCCGGCTCGAAAGGATTTTCCAGAAGCAATACATCGCATGAATTCTCCTATACAGATCAGAAGTGGAATATTGATTTGCCCCCAGACCAGGGTCCACCAAACCGGAAAAGAAAACATCACAGAAACAAGTATGCGCCGTCCAAACTTTGGTTCGCTCGATATTCTTATATAGACAAAATTGAGGTACAGAAGCAAAATGATCACTTGAATAATTATCCAAATTACCAAACTCCAAGTCAGCGGAAAAAGACTTAGCAATTGAAAAGGAAGAAGAAAAACAGGAAGGATCATTGCAGGAAAAACAGGTAGGGCCAAGGATGAATTTGGAGGGGAAATAATAGAGTTTTGCAACTTATAAAGCAAATCCAAATCATAAACATATCTATATCCCGAAACATTTGCCAAATATCCAGCACTCCAGAAAGCCACATAGTCTATACCAAACGGATTAAAAAAGCCTTGCCACGCTAAATTTAATCCGATAAATACAACATTAATACATATGAGGGCCGCCAACGCTAAATTGCGCCGTTCTTGAGGTCCCAGGTCCCGGAAGAGAGGGCGAGGGTTCTGTCCACCCATCCGTTCTACCCCATCCAGTTTATACATGCTTGTCATAATTTTGGAAGTAAATAAAATACAAAGCCCATATAAACAAGCAAATATTTACCAAAAACCCGCCTATAGCCAGCAGAACACGAGTCGCCATCAATCCTTCCACATAAATCAATGATAGCGGGTAGAATTTCCCTATTAAATCCAGTAATAAACCCATCAACATCATAGATGGTATCAATAATAACCATATATCCAACAGAATATGAGGTAAGCATCGCTGATACAGGAGATACAGTAAAGGTGGAGTCATGAGCACCATCATATGCAGGTGGGAGTGCCAAGTGGCTGCGCAAGTGGCAGCCATCGTCCCCAGGAGAGCCACCCCGAATTCCGGGGAAGAGGGAGAGATAGGGCGCCGCCAGAGGGAAAGGGCTGCCAGG
>FWWM01003869.1_pt1 | contig 36156 bp, 38 predicted proteins | sample 2228351 | NCBI WGS metagenome assembly FWWM01 (sample SAMEA103939774, study PRJEB20133) | metagenome
GTAACTCGTGAGATTGCATATTACTATAGTTGCAAGCTTTCCACATCATTGCCATTACCACTCATCATAGGTTATGGAGCAAAACATGTAAATTAGCTGAAGGACGCTGCAACTACAGAAGTCTATTGGGAATATTACCAAGAGGTGATGTATCTCTTTTTGCTATTGGGCTCCATTGCCATGAGTTAGTAAAAGGAAACATAGTAAAAGATCCCATTGCGAAAATTTGGACTGAAAGCAAAGGCCTCCTGCAGGAACTTCGTAATCTCTATCCTGTAATTATGAATGGCGTATGTAATAGCTGCATTTTCGGACATTATTGTGCAAATAAATGCCCGCTTATGTGTATAAGACCTAGGCACCTTTAAGGCTTGGTCACTTAATAGATACTCATATATGCGCCGTTATGGAGAAGAATATGGCTTATATAGCTGGCTCTGCGCTACTTGTTGGCTCGCTTTTGTTGGCTCTTTTTATCAGCTTATCACCTTACGTATCATGGTTTGTTTGTTGCTTGTTAATATCAGCAGCATTAGCTCCACTATATCGCCCAGCTATTAATATCTACATAGCGGATCGCTTTAAGACTTATAGGGGGTATAGCGATAGCTGATTTGCATTCAGTAGAAAGTTTGACCAGCGTTATGCTTCCCCTTATGTCATATGTATGGATTTACAATCCAGTTTTGGCTTTAGTTCTTTTCGGCGCGGTAAGCAGGACAACGGGCTCAATTTTCCTCTATTGCACCCCAAGGATTAAGCATGACCCAGAATAAATTAGCTGTAGAAGGTATGGTATCTCCCTCTGATTTAGTTACTTTTCCCCAAAATATTCACTAGCTAAGCGAGCTAGCTTGTCTAAGCTGAGATATCTTTTGGCTTCCTTCTCGGCCCTTTTCATCCATGGCTCGAACACGTCCGCTATATGCTTTTAAGTCCGATTTTGTGGAACAAGAAATCTTGCTCAAATGGGGCTTTATAGGCATAGATAGGCCCAGGAAGTTTTTGGGCCCTGCTTTAAGTTTCTCGTAAAACTCATCAGCGCTAGCTTCCATTCTTTGTAACACTTTTATCTCCTGACCTAAGAATGAGCCAAAGGTAATAATACCATCATGCTTGAGATCTAATCCAGTCGTTTCGATACCAATAATGCTACCTTCAAAAATCCCTAAAGGCAATCGTTTCTTGTACAGTCCTATAGGAATCCTAACATCTTGGACATATTTCGTTACTGTGCCTGAACTATATCCAACAATCTTAACTATCTCTTTGATGCTTATCCGCTTGCTCGGGCTCTCGTATCCGCGTTATAATATTCTCAGGTACTTTGACCATAGCTATGTATGTAATTCAGAGAGCAAAATAATAGCACGCGTTTCAGCTATCAAGAGCAGCGTGCTATTCAGACTCACCCTCACTTTACTTAGGCATCAGTGATTCATTATACGAATTTCAAAGTGTACTTTGGTTAATACTTAGACGTATGAAAGAGGCTGTCAAGACATACGTGCTTGTCAGACAAGGTCTGGAACATCGGAAGAGGTGACTATCTGGAAGGGTGGAAGGGTGAAAGGAGCTGGGCGGCAACTCTTAACGCTCTGACCGATCATAGGTGAAAGATTTACCTCGCTTTCACTGCTTGTCGTATCAAGAACTTGCCTGACCTCAAGATGGTCTACAGCGTTTTCTGACGTTATGATGCAATTTTGGTGTAGCCGCCGACAGCTTAAAGGGGCTTTCAAAAATGGTTTACGGGGCTGTTGAAACAACCTCACGTTGTTAGAGACGCTTGTGTGTATGGCCTTTGATCTGGGGAGCGAGGAAACGTGGCAAGCTGAAGCTTGCGGCATCCTTTCACTGTCCCAGCTTCCATGCCTTAAATAAGGTGGGGGAGGAGTCCTCTTTCTCTGCGGTATGGGTCAACGTAATACTTTAACAGAATTTATAAATGGTAATAAATGGTAAATATCTACAGATTAAAACATGGCGTTGGCGTTCCTACTTCTAAATGTAAAACCGGGCCATGAGGAGGAGGTGATGAACAACCTCCGCACGATAAACGAGGTGAAGTATGCCCACCGAGTCTATGGCGTTTACGACGCTGTTGTAAAGGTTGAGGCCGAGTCGATGGATGCCCTGAAAAAAGTTGTCAACACACGTATAAAAAAGATAGAAAATATAACGTCGGTAATCTCATTAATAGTGACGGATTGAAAGGGTGGTTTTACGAATAAAGGTAGTTAGCAATGGCCGCAGGCCGCAGGTTCACGATACCTAAATCAGAGATGCAGCATATTGAGTTTAAGGAGAGGCTTATTCCTGAGGTACATCTAAGGGTTGAGAAAAGGCAGAAGCTTGCAAGCCAGATGAAACATAGGCTCGAGATGGGCGATGGCACAGCGGTCTACATTATAGGTGTTAAGGATGACGGCACATCGGCTGGGATTACAGAGCTTGAGCTCGAGGAAAGCCTCAACGTGTTGAAGCAGGTTGCGTCGGAATGCGGCGCCTCTGTCGCTAAGGTTGAGAGGTTTGAAGAAAACGGAGGTGTAATCGCAAGGGTAATTATTTCGACGATCGCAGAGCCGAGCCGCAACCATTTAATAATTGCGGTGGCCGGCCACGTCAACCATGGTAAATCAACCTTCTTGGCATGTCTGATAACAGGTGAAAAAGATGACGGAAAAAAATGGCTTTACCTTGATACCCTTCCCCATGAAGTAGAAAGGAACCTTTCGGCCGACCTTCACTTCGCTGTATTAGGGTTTAAGAATAATCGGCCGTTTTTCATAGCCAACCCGCTTGATAAAACATTGAGGAGGAAGGTATTGAGCGAATGTGAAAAGATCATAAGCTTCGTCGATACCGTAGGACATGAGCCGTGGCTGCGAACAACTATAAGAGGCTTGCTTGGACAAGAGATCGATTATGGGTTCCTAATTATAGCAGCCGACGACGGGCCGACACATATCACCAAAGAACATTTAGGTATAATGCTTGCGATGGGGTTACACATAACAGTATGTATAACTAAGACGGATAAAGTAGATCAGGAAAGGGTTGAGGAGGTAGAGAACGAAATCTGCACTTTGTTGAAACGTGTAGGCCGCATACCTTTTCCGGTCAGAACGGCTGATGAGGTCAACCTTGTCGCAGATAAAACGTCAGTAATAGTTCCAGTAATACGGACATCGGCTGTGACAAGGGAGGGCTATGAAATTGTTTATTCACTCCTGCAAGCCCTTCCGGTGAGACAAAAAGGATACGACAAACCTTTCCTCCTCTACATAGACAGAATATACAACGTCGAAGGGGTTGGGAGCGTTGTCTCAGGCTCCGTTAGACAGGGCAGGCTTAAGGCCGGGTCGGAGCTGCTTGTTGGACCGATGCAGAAAGGAGACTACATAAGGGTAAGGGCTAGAACGATCGAGATGCACTACACACGCCTCGCCGAGGCCCATCCCGGCTGTATTGTGGGGATAGCTGTTAAAGGGATCAGGGAAGAACAGCTACGTCGAGGAATGATCCTATGCGACCCCTCCCTAGAGCCTAAAAGCGTGTGGAGCTTCGAGGCTGAGGTAACGGTGCTGTCCCATCCGACGAGGATCGGAGACGGTTACGAGCCTGTGATCCACTGCCACACGATAGCTTCAGCAGCCAAGCTGAAGATGATTGACAGACCCTACCTTAAAGCAGGTGAGACAGGTAGGGTTGAGATGCGCTTCAAGTATAGGCCTTTTTATGTCCAGCCAGGGGATAGGTTCATCTTCCGTGAAGGAAAGACGAAGGGGATAGGAACGATAACCAAGTTGCTGGATGTTAGCTAGGCTACGCCAAGCTTTATCTTAAGAAAATCAGGTATAACGCCTTTTTTTGCCAGCTCGAGGGCCTGGTTATTGGTGAAACGCCACCAAACATCGCCGCGGCTATCTTTTTGAAACTCCCAAGGAGAGACAAGCACGAGGTCCCCCTCCTTTATCCAAATCCTGCGCTTCAGCTGCCCCCTAATCCTACATACCCTCTGCTTCCCATCAGCACAGTCAACCAAAAGCCTGTCATAGCCATACATTTTGCTGACAACCCCGTAGACATCCCCTGGCCCAGGCTCAACCAACTGATCAAGCTCGTCCGGTTCAGAGACTATTTTCCGCTTCCCCACGGAGTCGTCACCAACAATTTTACTGCACAGCTGTATTTAATCTAGTACTCTGGTAAGAACCTCTACCCCGCTGGCTGGATTTTATGTGTTACTTCTTGACGTATTATTTTCAGCCTAGCTGTAAGGAGCCGATGCCCTTCTAGGTTAGAGGTAGGTATTGTGCGTTAATGTCTAATGCTTCTCTGTGATATTTGTCAACTTTGAGGCACTAAGCACATACCTTCTCTCAACATCTCCATGTATTTGACCAGTCATGGCTTGCAGGTCAAGCCAGCGCTTGTGTATATTGTCCTCAGCTTTTCGATGCTTAGATTCTGTCTGTAGTGTAGGGGTGTGATATAACTGCTGCCAAAAATAGTATCTTTACCGCTTATCGGACAGTATCTTTAGAGCATATTTAGGAGGAAAAGCTCTATCCTACATGCTTGGCTGCGAAGCTCTTTGGGATCTGAAGCGAAAGACGGCGGAGCCCTTCAGAGGAATATTGGGTACCTCCTCAACCAATGGCCTTTCTGAAGCTCCAGTTCTACGTGCTGTACATTGCCCTTAGGGAAGACCTTCAAACGCTATGTCAGCGCTAGAGGGCCCTCGAGTACACGTCCGATATATGATCATAAGATCGAAGCCGAATTGGCTGGTTTCCTCATGCAAAGCCGCTACTGGTTTGATATGGAATTTTAGGACAGTATATTGTATATCCCATGAGCTCCCCCCTCAGTCCTGAACCCTTGTTTTAAGCGGTTCTGCGAGTTTAAGTTTTACGCCGGTGGCGCGATCCTTATTGTGTTTTTATAATGTTTAGATTGTTCCTAAACCTAGGTCCTCATTCGGTGGTTTTCCAACACCGCAACGTAATCACGAAGCAGGAGCGGGTATACTGACGCTAGCTATGAAGAATATTTCTACGCAATCTTCATATAGCCTCAAGGTTTTATTAGAAAGTGTGTGTAAGTGTGTTGGTAGTTGAACGAGCCCCTTGAGAAAATAGGGATAGGGAAAATAGGGCCCGTGGCCCAGAATGGATAGGGCGGCGGCCTCCTAAGCCGTAGGTCGTGGGTTCAAATCCCACCGGGCCCGTTAATGAAAATGTAGTTGGAATTTGCTTCAAAACCCAAATAGTAATTGTTGGCTAGTTTCTTTGATACCTGCGTGTAAGAAGCCCTATCGAGGGTAAGTATATCAAGCCTTTTCTGGAGGAGAAGGAATGCTATAACGAGAGAAGTAATTGTTATGTTCCTTGAAGATGTTGACTATGATTTTGAAGGTTTTGTGAGAAGCAGGCTCAGGAGATAATCATTGATCATCCGATGAGGGAAAAGCAGAGACTGTTGGCAACGTGAAGAAGCCTCTTAGACTGCTTCTCGAGATGAATGATGTAACTGGTATCAGCTGGAAGAAGATAGCTAAGATACTTCCTAGCTCAAGAAGGTATACTCTTGACAGGCTCCTAATATAGATGAGATAAGGCTGCTCATATCTAACGCCGACTCAAGCTATAGTTCTCACAATGATTAGCCATTGGACTACCTTAGACATGTTGAACCTATATACCAAGTTAGTTGTAGCAAAGCTTAGTGTATATACACAGAGGAATGCTATACCTCCACCACCCTCTTCTCCCCCAATTAGGTATAGATGGCAACTAACACCTAAGGATAGCTATGCTGGGAGGATAGAAGAGCCTAAGAGATTAATGTCCATTGTGATCAGGAGGCCAATCGAAGATACTCTCTGGGAAGATTAGGATAAGAAAAGACATGAGCTCTCTATACGTTCATCCAAGAAATTCTTCAAGACAAGGTGCGAGCAGGTTATTAAACCAATAAACGTTGAGAGCTGGTAATCTACAGGCATTTCGGACAGCCTTCTATTTTCTGGCTACACAGCCAGCTCGTCTGAGCGACCTCACTTTGGACTATTCATTGGTATGCTATCCCATGTCATGTGGTTTGGTTTTTCGCTAAAGCTAAGAAATAGATTACCTTCCCTGATCGCATATTCAATACGCATGAGGCTGACGTGGATACCTATCGTAGCCTTTTCCTAGTATCCATAAGTAGCCTGACTGTGAGGTATTTCAATAAACCCAAAAGTACGACTATCATGACTGCCCCTAAGATAGCAGCTATGGGAACACCGTGTGAAACGAGAGATCGCATATCAGTTCTCTCTATGAAACAACATAGGCGGCCTGCACCGTTCAACTTCAGCAGCATACTCAATAGGCTCTCTTCCTCTGTTAAGAACCGATACGTAAGATAATCATACTAATTATCATCGAAATTAGCCACCATACCGGATTATGTCTCAACTATTGATTGGTATACAACATCTAACAGTATAGACAATACTTCATACAAAGTTATTGGCTGGACTGCAGGAGTATATGCCGCGCTAGGGATCGAGTGCAGCTAAGTAGTCATGATTCTGAGCGATAAAGTAGCTGAGATCGCAGTCGGGAGTACGCTTCACATAATCACCGAGCATATAAGGAGGCCGCGCTGAGGTCTTGGACTTCAGGGTCGACAAGAAGTAGCACACACCCTGCTGCGGCGTGTGAGGTAGAGTGGGTATGGATGGAGCCAACCTTGGAGTAGACCCCTCTCTATAAGACGTATGAAGGTGAAAAGTTGGTGCTCGAGGACTTCAGGCCGACTTGGATAGGAACGGCAGGGAGAAAGACTACATTCATCCGCCAGTGTCGACCAAGCTTAAGCAGATAAAAGATACGTGTCTTCGGTTACAACATCGCAAGAGAAGCCAGGAAGACAAGGGAAAGGATCGCCGTCATGCCGTAGGAGGGAAGGCCGGAGGGCCTGAACACCGCTTGGGAGCACTTGTATCTCTACTTGGCGGCCCGTGGGCTTGCCCCCGAGGCTATAGGGAGGGCTGAGAAGTATCTACGGGAACCAGATCTCTTGGATTGCGAGGGCAAGGTTCCTTCTAATCTTTCCGGCCGTCCCCCGACAGGAGGTCTCGCGGCTAGTCCGCTGTACATTTTCCGCTTCTAAACAGCGGATGTGATGAATTGTTTTACGCGGGCTATTACGACTGGCTGCTGATGGCGTTCTAAAGCTTTCTCACTTAAAGCTCGGTTGAAGCAGATAAGGCCATGAAATCTTCAGGCTTCACCAAGGTATCGAACTCTGGCGTCAGCTGCCTATTCTCTTCCAAAACCTTTCGGGTGAGATACCAAAATGCATATGGTAATGATGTCCTGCTCCTGTTGTTCATCGGGATTATCAGGTCAACGTTTGAGCAGGTGTTGTCAGTACTACACATGGCTATGACAGGAACCCTGGCTATCCGAGCCTCCTCAAGGGCTTGGACATCATATCTAGGATCCGATATTATCACCAACGCTGGCTCCATGTAGTTTTTTAAAGTCCTGTTGGTAAACGTGCCAGCTTGCATTTTACCGGCTATTGCTACAGCACCAGTTAACTCTGCAAACTTTTGCACAGCCTTCATACCGAAAACATGTGTTGAAACAGCGACAACTTTATCCAACGGATAGTAGGAGATCAACCTGGCTGCGAGGTTCAGCCTTTCAAGAATTTTCTTTACGTCGAAGAGATAAACCCCGTCATACCTCATCCTGAAGATGAAAGGCTCCATGTGTTTGACTTTTATCCTCGACCCTACATGAAGGTTGTACCTCACCAACTGCTCCAGTATTTCGGCCTCCTGCTCAGCAGGCAGCGTCAATTCCCGACCAACCTCGACAAGGGTAAGAAAGAGCCATATCTGTACCAGATTCTAAGCAGCTCATTTATCTTGGCCACCCTCTCACCACCGATTACACCTGCCTTAATAAATTTGCCTCCAAGCCCAACGGCCAGATGGGATAGAAAGGTATCGCATGTCTCCCCCGACCTGTGGGAGATAACCCTGCTAATACCGTAGCGCTCGGCCTCAACAGCAGCCTCAATAGTATCTGTTATTGTTCCAACCTGGTTAGGCTTCAAAACAACAGCTCTTACGGCTTTCTCTTCAGCGGCTTTCTTCACAAGCTCAGGCCTTGTGACAACAAGGTCGTCACCACATACCAAAAGATCGGGAAACATTTTACAGAGAGTTGTGAATGATTCGGTGTCAGCTTCGTCGAAGGGATCCTCGATATATTTTACACCATACCTTGTAACTAGACGTGTAACATACTCCATCTGGGCCTCAGGGCTTTTCACCTCACCTCTATTTTTATATGTATAGGTTTTTGTTGGCTGGTCGTAGAGCGATGAGGCTGCGATATCTAGCCCGAGCCCTACCTCTAAGCCCTCTGCAGCTTCAACCACAGATTCGATGGCTGAGGTATCGTCAATAGGTGGGGCGTAACCCCCCTCGTCCCCCCTCCCTCCCCCATACCCTTCCACCCTTTTGGATAAGACCTTTCCAAGTCTTTTGTGGACCTCAACGTTTGTCTTAACGGCCTCATCAAAAGAGCGTGGGTTGACTGGGAAGACGAGGAACTCCTGTATGTCTGGAGCCCCCTCACCTGCATGGGAACCGCCTCCAAGCACGTTTCCCAGTGGTATTGGGAGTGATGGGTTAAGCCCTGAAAGGCTGGATATATATTGCCACAAAGGCATATCTTTAAGGATCGATGTAAGCAACGCAGCACATGCTGAGATCGCATAGGCAAGGTTCCCACCTATCTCTGCAAAGTTTTCAGTCCCGTCTATTTGCTTGAGCATTTTGTCGAGGCCTCTCTGGTCAGCCGTATCAAAACCTATCAGATGCTGTCTCAAAACCCTGTTGAAAACTTCAACCGCCCTTTGAACGCTGTTGGATGGAAAGGGTACGGCTTCGCGTTTTCCACGGCTCTTTCCCGACGGGGCGGATATCCGCGCCGAGGTCTTCTCCGACCATAGCTCAACCTCGACGGTCTCTGACCCCCTGCTGTCAAGCACCATAACCGCATTGGCGTTTGTTATTTTGAAAGAGGACGTCATTGCCGTCCAGCACCTGCTGAGAAATACTTTTGATGAAATTCCAGAAGCTCGTCCATGATGTTTACCGCCGAGATAAACATTCTTCTACAACAATATCTCTTAAACCCTAGGCTATCCAAAACATGACGTGGATGCTCTCCGGCCTTAACGCGTGAGACATACTCGTCCCATTTATGGGCTATAACACGGCCGCAACTGAAGCAACGGATAGGTATCATCAACTAGCTCTCACCTGTAGCTTTTCTGTTTAAAACGTCGAGCGCTACGTCTGTTTGGCTTTTTAGGCTCGGCCCTCCTCGGATCGTCGATCAAAAGGTGCCTATCGTAAGCAGCTATAATGCTTTTCCCTTCTGCTGTCAAGGCTGCGGCGGCCTTAGATATTGCTATGGCTGCAGCATCTGCCGAAGAAGAAAAACCTCCACCTTTAACAGTTATGAAAAAGTCGTGCGTTCTCCAGAATTCGGGGAGAAGTTTTAAAGGCGTGAGTATTTTACTTCTGACCAGCTCGTTGAACAACTGGAGCGGTGTTTTGTTTATGTAAACGTTTCCTTTTCCTGCTTTTACGAAGAGTTTTGCCACAGAAGTTTTCCGACGGCCGACAAAAATCTGCACTGCCTTTTTCATCTCCTTCCACCTCTTAATAGTTTTGAAAGCTCGTCAAGCGTTATATATCTTATGATTTTACCAGACCTACTAACTGGCTTGATTAGTTTGGCGTCTTGGAACTCGATAGCTTCCCCCTCGAAAGAGGCAGGCCCCCTGACCACTTCAAGTCTTTTCCCCGCCTCAATGCCCTTCGGCTTTTTCCGCGGCAACATTCTTAAAACAGCTATACGGAAAAGGGCCTCAGCCCTTGTTGGATACCACACGGTTATTTTTTTATGTGAGGTGAGCTGCCTCCTCCTCCTCAGCATTAAATAGTGTTCTAGAATGGAAGACTTAGTACCTGTTATGACCGCTTTTTCAGCGTTGTAAACTTTAACCCTATAGCCTTTAAGCAGGAGTTTTGCTATGTAGGACGCAACACGTCCAAGTCTGTAACCTTCCGCGTTAACAACGTATGTTTTTTCAGCCAATTATCTTCACCCCAGAGCCGTTCCCGTATTCTTTCAGAAAATCCTCTAAAAGCAAAGGCCTTCCGCCGACGGCCTTGATCTTCTCTATTGCTGATTTTGAAAAGCTGAACGCTCCAACTGTGAGCTGTTTGGTCAGCATACCATGTCCTAAAACTTTGCCTGGAACAAAGATAACTTCATTCTCGTCTGCATACCTTTGAATCCTCGACAGGTTAACCTCCCTTACTCTTCTTCTGCTCCTTTTTACTTCTTCAAGTAACCTGTCTCTGAAACGGGATTTTTTAGCAAGCCTTCTGATCATCATCTCGTATCTTTTACTGACCTCCACTGCCCATCAACTCCTCAAATGCTTTCTCCATCGCAAGAACCTTATTCTTAACTATTTTTACAGCCTCTTCAACTATTCTTCGCGGAGGGAGAAAACCATAACTCTCAACATAGAGATACTCTTTTCCGTTTTCCTTGTATAGTGTTGCTATTCCTGGCTGCCATTTTGAATGTTTCTTCCCTTTTCCAAGCCTTACATATAGTTCTAACTCAACCCTTTGGCCAGCCGCTAGTGAGACTATTGGTATGTCACCGTTGAAAGGTGCAACAACCCCTTTTTGTTTTTCAGCGACTATGTCTCTCGAATAAAGTGTGATTGGTGCGTCCCTGGCCTCACCCCTGAGCACGAACCTAACGACACATTTCTCACATCCAAGCCTGCTTTTGCAATCGCATTCCTCGGGAAGATTGTAATTATCTAGGTCGGTTATGAACGGAATTAGTGAAATACGGTGGGCGAGTATTTCGTTGGTCATGCTCGAGGAATTCTCTATTATCAGGACCTCTTCAACGGCCATCGTCGCCACCTCTTTTAAAATAATTCTTCTTATAGCATTGGCTAGATGGTGTGGGATGCCTTCTAACTCTATCGTTATTGATTCGTCGTTCTCAGCTACTAACTTCATATCTATTCCTTTTCCAAGCTTTTCGGCTGTTTTACGTTATTTAAATTTGTACTGTAGTGTCCGGATAACGCTTTAAATAAACCGAGCTCTCGGCTAGATCTTCGCAGGGAATGGAAAGGCGGCCCCATCTTTAAACACCATCTTTATCGACAAACCCTTTGTACAAACAAAATGCTTTAATAAAACCGCTTCTACGCTCCATCCAATGGAGACTAAACTACAGACATTTGACCTTAAAGTAACCGAGAGGGCTGCTAAAAAGATAGCCTCTATGATAAAGGAGGAGCAGAACGATAGGCTGGCTTTGAGAATATACATTACCGCCGGCTGTGGATGCGCAGGTTATAGCTATGGTATGGTACTCGATGAAAATGTCTATGACGACGACGTTGTCGTCGAAGCATATGGAGTTAAGATTTTAGTTGATTCTTTCAGCGCCCCGTTCCTCGAAGGCTCTGAGATAGACTACGTCGAGGACGTGATAGGCTCGGGCTTCGTAATAAACAACCCCAACGCAATATCAACATGCGGATGCGGCCAATCATTTAATAGGAAATGAAGCCTGAGCCTGGAGATAAAGCTCCAGACTTTACACTGCCAGACGCCGATGGCCGTTTACACAGCCTAAGGGACCTGTTGGAAGGTTATAAGTGGCTAGTCCTCTATTTTTATCCAAAGGATGACACGCCGGGATGTACTGCTGAGGCTTGCGGATTCAGGGATTCTATGTCAAGGCTGAGAAGCGAAGGAATAAATGTCGTGGGTATAAGCGTCGATAGTCCAGAATCCCATCGGAAGTTTGCTGCGAAATATAACCTTAATTTCATGTTGCTGTCGGATGAGGACGGCAGTGTTGCGAGAAGCTACAACGCCTATAGCGACCAAAAAGGTAGATGTCTAAGAAAAACATTCATAATCGATGCCAACGGTGTAATACGTGCCGCCTTCCACAAAGTCACCGCAAAGGGCCACGCAGAAGAAGTTCTGTCAACAATTAAGAAATTAAACCTCTAGCAACTTCATTATAGTATCTGCAGTTCTTCTTCAGCTGACAGACCATACATCTCGGCCTACGTTTTCTACATATTTCACGTCCAAATTTAACAAAGAGCATGTTTACAAGCCGTATATTTTCTGGGGTTGATAGAGAGTTTATTGCCTTTTTGATGTCTTCATAGCCAGCCTCCTCAGAAACTATTCCAAGCCTCTTTGAAACTGTTTCCACATGGGTGTCGACGGCAACCTCAGGCAGTCCATATCCAACCGATAACACTATGTCAGCGGTTTTAGGCCCCACTCCTGGAAGGGCCATCAGCTCCTCACGTCTTTCAGGGACCCTGCCGCCTTTTTCACGGCTGATTATGCCGGCTATCTTTTTAATCCATTTGGCTTTTTGTCTATAAAACCCCACAGGCCTGATCAGTTTTTCGATGTTTCTCAAAGGTGCACGGGCAATGTCGGCGGGCGAACTATATCTTTTGAAGAGCCTGTTGTAGGCCAGGTCTGTCATCTCGTCACGTGTTCTATGCGATAAAACCGCACCGATCAATATTTTGAAGGGATCGCTGTCCGAGACATGTTGCGGATATTCGTCGATTTTGTATCTTTGTTTTAAGGTCTCTATAATCTCGTTGAAGACTTTACTGTCCAAGCTTATCGTTAACCTGTAATAAAAACGGCTGTGATAAAGCTTTACTGCGTCGTCTTTCAATTTATAGAAGGATATATACTAAGGCGGCGATAAGCGTTGCCGAAACAATCACAGCGACCGATTTAATCTGCATACTTTATCTCCCTCTGACCCCCTATTAGGAAGCTTAGCTGTATATTAGACCCTCCTGTTGCTATGATGGTCTTGAACGTCTCCAGCCTTACGTTTAGCAGCTCCTCTGGGCTTGTGGCTTTTGGGCCTCTTATCACTGAGATGGCCTTTAACCTTTATAGGCCTCAAGCCTGCGGTTAAAGGGCTTAGAAATGAGCCGCTATTATATAGCTGCCTTCTGAGGAGGGATATTCCATCTTAGTTGCTATCAGCAGCTTTATCTCCCCGATCTACTATGGCTACGATTGACGCATTAAGGCAGGCGGAACTCGCCGGGCTTGGCTGAAAAGCCTTCAACAATCTCCGTATGTATTTATTGCCAAGGCTGACTCCTTGTCCGAAGTGTGGCCAACCTGAGCCGAAAGATTTCTGTAGTCAGATATATGTGTTGTTACAAAAGTTTTTTATAAGCGTGGCCACTCTAGCATGGCATGAAGAAATACACTCTTCCACCTTTACCCTATGCGTACAACGCCCTCGAGCCGTACATATCTGCCGAAATAATGACTTTACACCACACAAAGCACCATCAAGCATACGTAGACGGCACCAACGCTGCCCTCGAAAGGCTTGAGAGGCAGAGGAAAGGAGAAAATCCTGAGAACATCAGAGGAATTCTCCGAGACCTAAGCTTCAACCTTAGCGGCCACAAGCTTCACTCCGTCTTCTGGCTCAACATGGCCCCCGCTGGAAAAGGTGGTGGCAAGCCAGGGGGTAGCATAGCCGACCAGATAAACAAGGACTTTGGCGATTTTGAATCGTTTAAAAAACAGTTCGCCGATGCGGCGAAAAACGTCGAAGCCGTTGGATGGGCTGTCCTAACATACGACGTTGAATCTGAAACATTGGTTATCTACCAGGTTGAGAAACAAAACTTCATGCATCCGCCTAACCTACCTCTGCTTCTAACGTTGGACGTGTGGGAGCATGCCTACTATCTACAGTATAAAAACGATAGGGCAGCATATGTGGATAACTGGTGGAACGTTGTTAACTGGGACGATGTAGAGAAAAGGTTTCAAAAGATCAGGTCTTAAACTCTTTTATGTTTTTAAAAGGTGCAAAAAATGGCTGGGATGTACATGCCGACTTGTGTTGAGACAAGAGACCTAACATCTCCAATACCATTCCAGCAACCATTTGTACTGACAAAACACAACGTACATAATCTTAGCCATGCCCGCAAAGGATCGGATAACTACCAAGGTGTAGCTATTGGATATATAAGGCCAGCGATTGGTCTAAGAAGAAATCTGCCAATCCAATAACCATTTGTTTCTAACGATTGTTTTGCATAGGCTGGCCTTCTTCACCACTTGATGGGCCCTTGACAACCATGGCCCTTCTTCTATAAAACTGCATCGGGCTTCTAACGCCTCCACAAAGCCTCCCTTCCTCGATGCAGAGTCCATGGGCCTGCATCGTTGCGCAGCTGGGGGCTGAGTATTTTGTCCTGCTTCCTTTAAGGCCTGCGATATGTTCAACCTGGTAACGTGCTATTCTTTGGTCAAAATCTCCCCTCTGCGAATAGGCCTCTATTACCTCATCTACAGTCATCCCTATTCTAAGCATGAAGGATGCTATTGCGAAGTTCCCAAAATGGCTTACAGGCTCTCCTTCTATAAGGCGCCTTCGCAACGTCTGCATACATGGTGGCCACATAGCTGGGTCAAGCCTTGCGAATGTATATGTTTCCTTCTGCCTATACATCTCCAATTTTTTCCTTAAACGATCTACATGTTCAACGAGGAAAGGCGGCGGCTCAACCCTTCCAATGTTCTCCAACCTTTCGTGGATGAGTTTCTCCAACCCATTTTTGACTATAGTGAAAGCCTCGGCCCTCGTCAGACCAACGTACCCATTGTTTAATGTTCTGTTGACTAGTTTAAAGCGCGGCTCATTGAGGTTGACGGCGACTTTAAGGTAATCTTTAAAATGTATCCAAAACTCGTAAGGAGGGTTTTCGACGTTGACCCTCATTCCTAAAACCTTTGATATGACGTGGGACAGTACCTGCTTCTGGCCTTCTTTGATGTTTTTAAGCATCGATGTGTAGCGTTCAGCCTCATATGTGGCGAAGCGCCTTTTCGCGTAGGGGCTGTCGAGCATGGCCACAATAGCCATGGCCAACGGATGCGAGACTATCTCAACATCTGTCGTTGAAGCTCCATTGACTTGTCTGCTTGACCGTGGCTGGATCGATGCCTCAACCTTTTTGACAGCAGCCTCAACCAGATTGTCGGCATTTTCAAAATCCTCGAGACGGAGCTTTAAAGACGAGATATATTCCCTTATCTCCATCAGGAACGGGAAATTAGACAACAGCGCCTCAACTACGTATGTATCCTCAGCCAACCCGCTACCTACTACAGCTTCTTCCCCGAATAAATCTATGTCTTTTCAACCCAAACCTGCTGAGGTCTAGGCCTTGAGTCTTGTTAAGCCAGGAGGCCTCGAGCACCATCTCATCATTGTCAAGCCTGCGGACAAGCCTAGCCTCTGGAGACCCATTTTTCAAGTACTCTTCATAGAGCCTTAAATAGGCTTCGGCTATCTTTGGCGAAAACTCTCCAAAGATCTGGTTCAGAATAGATTTCTCAACTGTTTTGATTAGGTTGCGAGGAATTCTCCTCTTGATGTCTGGCGTGAGGTCGTTTAGGAAGCTTTCGTGGAGGTCGTGGATAAGGGCCATTTTAACCGCCTTTTCGGAGTTTAACCCCCTTTTATCAGCCTCCGCCATCGCTAAGACAGCGAGGCTGTAGGAGTGGTCGGCGACCGATTCAGGGTCTTTAACACCGGAATCAACCCAGCCCTTCCTCGGCAGTCTTTTAAGTAGAAGCAAGGCCGCCGCTAAAGCCCATGCCCCATCCTTCTCACAAGCCTTTCCAACCCTGTACCATACTGCAGCGCCTTTTTCTCTACTCCTGCCAACTCTTCCAAACCGAGAAGCTTGCATAGCTCCCTCAGCACCTTTTTCCTAACTACCCTACCGTTTTCTACAGACAGCTTCTGGTTTAAAGCTATAGTAGTAGCTACCTCAACAACCTTCCTGGCCAGGTAAGGTGTTATCATGTAGGTTCCAGACAGGCGTACAGCAATAAAATCCCTTGGAAGGCCATATTCGTGAAGCCTTGAAAGATCCGCATGCATCATTTTTTCAACAGCTACATAACCCTCGGCCAACAAAGCCTTTTCATATTTTTTATAGCCTCCGAATAGCTCGTCGGCTCCCTGCCCAGAAACGGTTGCTGTACAACCAACCTCAACAGCTTCAGCCGATAAAATATTCATGGCTGCAGCGATGGCCGAGTCCATGACCGACATCCTGCCAAGCAGTGGCTCGAGACGCTTCAATGCCTCAGATACCCTCTGCCCTGAGACCACAACTTTAACCACATCCAGTCCGAGAAGAGCAGCTGCCTTCATGCTTCTCTCAAAATCCCTACTACCCTCAACACCTATCGTCAAAAGCCTAGGGTTTAGCCCTAGGTCGTTGCAAAGCTTTGCAATGATTAGGCTGTCTAACCCCCCTGAAAAAAAGATGCCAACCCCCCTTGGACAGAGCCCCTTCAAAACAGATGTTAAACATTCGAGAAGGCCATCGGTGCTTCCGTTTATTCTATTCGAACCCCAGATTTTTGTAGACCTCCATATAGGTAGGCTAATTAATGTGCCAGGCTGAAGGGGGTTTAGTCGAGGCTGCCAAGCAACAGCCTCGATGGGGATGTTTGTAACAAAAGCTGGTTGGCCACATGATACGTAGATAGGTATCAATCCAACATGATCTCTGAAGACCGTTACATCATCGCCCACAATCACACCTGCGAAAAAACCGTCCAGACCATTCAAAAAGTTGGCAATGTACTCGGCTTTTACGAGGGACTCTGCCACTGTACGTGGACAACTATCTATCACATGGATAACCGCTCTGTCCTCAACGACCCCCTCGTAGTAGGTCGTTGCTAAATACTCTCCGCCTTCAACATAAAGCTCTGCCTTTAACCTGTCACCCAGAGTGAAGGAAATGCGGCGGTCAGGCTTAAATGTTTTAGGGCCCGCAGACGGTTGGCCGATCGACAGCAGATACTTCAGCATCCCAGCTTTACAACTATATATTTTAGACATATAGTTTTGCGAGCGTTTAAGCTTTTATTCTCCGCTACGGCCCGGCAATATTTTCAGGTCAAGAAAGCGTTTAGAGGTCTGGCCTTGACATATCGGTAGGAAGTAGAAACTTCAAGCGCTACGGATACTTAATACTTCCAAGTAGAAGAATCAGCTACAGGTAAGTTGAGCACATGCTTGAAGATAGAGACAGCTCATCTAGTATTGGTTTCAGCAAGCGGCGCGATCGCCAAAAGGAAGATGCACAGCAGACGTGGCCGAAGTTGACCCAAAATGGTTTGATATTGTTTTCGCTGCAATAGACAGATAGCTTCCGGATAACGCTTTAAATATCCTCCCTCGGCTAAGGAGATAAAAAGACCATCCAGCCTTTAAATACCATCCTTATACAGACATTACCTGCGACTTCGTTGGAGGTTTAAATCCGCTTGAGGGCCTTGCTATCTGCAGTAGGTCAAGGTACCTGGTCTGGGACTATGGATCCATGACGATCCTTTCTACCCTATCGTGTATAGAGGTGGCCGTATCACGATCTTCTTAAGGGCTTGTGTGAGGATGTTCCTTGCCGGAAGACCTCGTAGGGCGAAAGCAGCCATCGGCGGGCTTATTAGATTCGTCCTGCCTTCAAGTGGTTTGGAGAAACGAACCAATCCACCATGCACCCAAGCAGAACAAACAATAAACCAACCTAAGTTGACAGTACTTCTCTGAAGAAAGAATTTTTGTAACGGCTGCGTAACTGATTATGTAATGGCAGAAGGATGCAGTCACGTCTTAGAGTTTATAGGTGAGCAGAAAGCTGAGCATGGGGTTAACAGATACTTTAGATGTGTGAAATGCGGCGATGTTTTCGTCCAAACAGCCGAGGAGGCTAAAATCTATAGGATCCCGGCGGTCAAGAAGAAAACATAAAATTTTTAAACCCCCAGATGCAGCTCGTCGGAGGTTAAGCCGACAGCGTGAAAAACTTCTTCGCCTATCTTCGCAACCTCTTCCTTATATCTCTGTTTGAGTGAATGGTAAACACGGTAAAATATTTGTCTAACCTCTTCAACCCTTCTAAAAAGTTCAGCCGCATCGCTGTATACATCGATCTTCGTCTTCAACGTTTTTCCACCGTCCTTCGACGTCGATAAAATGTAACGTATTTTTCCAGGCAGCGTTAGAAAGTCTTGGACGACTTCGTTTTTGACATCCGCTTCAGCCTCAACAAGTATAGAATAGGTTCTCCGAACACCGTTCTCAAACTTTACCACGTCGATGGCGAAACCGCATCTCCCAAACCTACTGTAAATCATTTTTTCCCTCGGATAATGCCTATGGGTAGCTAATCCAACAACATTTTCTGATGTTATTAAACCGATTATCTCCTCAGCTATCCCATCCGCCATGAGTATCTTTAAACAACAGTTAAAGATAAAGATTGGTTTCAAGTCAGCTGTAGTGTCAGGATAAGGATATATTTGAAAGAGGCTTAGAGTTGTTATCAAGACTTAACATGCTGAAAAGCTCCAAGAACAATGGGGAGGAGATAGACGTATATACATTACTATAACAAGGAGATAGACGTGTTTATCTGAAAACTACCGAGCTGAGATCGGTCTGCAGTTAACCCAGCTTTTTCTTTTCTTTCGCTTTATCTTCCGCTGGTTATTGAAGCAAGCGTTTATGTTGTTAAGACCACTCGGAAGGGAAGACTACAGTACTAGCTACAGAACTCTGTGGTATTTTGTTTGAATTATGCGACAGCAATGATAAAAAGTCAGACATGTAGCTGTTTTTCAGACATGTACAGAGGTGGTGTTAAAGAGCTTCGCGGTTGGGGTGGAAGATCTGCACGTTTCCAATATAACAAGTCACGCCAGCTTATCAGCGAGACCGTCCACTCGTTCATAAAGCTCTACGGTCCTGACGAACTTGTGAAAGGCTTTGCCGAACCATATTTTACAGACCTTATCATAGTAGTCAGCGGGCTGGATGAAATGTCAGGCGACTCAACCCTGCTTATGGGCTCTATTTTAAAAGAATGTACAGACATTAGAGAAGGGGTTGCTGTCTTAGGCGGTCGTTTTGCAAACCGTTTCAAGGTACCCCAGGAACTGCCTGCTGTGGCAAACATGTTTGGGTTTACTGAGAAGCATGCGGAGTATCTGCTGTACTGCAGCAGAATGGTCGCAAAAATAGACAGCGTTGCGTTACAGGACGGCTTCGACCTCTACTTCCATATTATGCTCCTCTCACATACAGGCCTCTGGTCGATTATCCAGCAGAGCATAAACCCGTTCACCTTAGCTGTCAGGCGTTACCACTGGTTTTCCGGTTATTTAAAGAGTTTTGTAGAAGAGCCACATACTGGTATAATTTCTCTGGAGAAAAAACCTAGGGTTTTGGATATGACGGCTGTAGAGAGCAGGCAGTCGAGAGAAGCCTCTTTAGATTTTCTCTCGGAGGGTGTCCAACGTATAAAACGGATTTACATGTTTGGGAGGAGCACACATCAGACAACTTTGGACGAAGAAAGTAAGCAGGTTGCTGATTTTCTAAGACCAGGCGAAAAAATAAACTGGTCGCTTCTACATGAGCTGGAGAATAGCAGACCTAGCAATTATGAGGAGCTGCTTGCGGTAAGGGGGGTTGGAAGAGGAATTATACGCTTGCTAGCATTCGGCGTCTATGTTTCATATGGTATAAAGCCAAGCCTAAACGATCCAGCCATAAATCCTATCGAGGCTACAAAGATATCTGGTGAAGACAACTTTCTGTGGAGGCTGCAACAGGTAGTTGATGCTTTAAAAAACTCCAACCTCTCCCCAGAGCTTAAGAGGCACGGTCTACGTAAACTTGACGAGGTTTACGGTTGCGGGATGGAACCTGTTGCCGGCTGAGTACAACCGCTTATAAATTCCTCGACCATTTTCCTCGCTACATCGTCTGGGTATTGTTTCGGCGGCGACTTCATGAAATATGCTGAGGGCCCTTCAAGAACACCACCGATCCCCCTGTCCTTTGCTATCTTGATACATCTTATTGCGTCGATTACGACCCCGGCAGCGTTGGGGCTGTCCCAAACTTCCAGCTTGACCTCAACGTTTAAAGGTGCATTGCCGAAAGCAGTGCCCTCGATCCGTATGTAAGCCCATTTTCTGTCCTCAAGCCATGGAACGTAGTCGCTTGGCCCTATGTGAATTTTATCAGGGTCGATCTCATAGGGGATGAGGGATGTAACGGCCTGCGTCTTCGAGATCTTCTTGGAGTGTAGCCTCTCCCTCTCCAGCATGTTCAGGAAATCGGTGTTTCCGCCGAAGTTTAGCTGGTAGCTCCTCTCGATTTTTACACCCCTGTCAACAAAGAGTTTTGTCAAAACCCTGTGTAGAATAGTGGCCCCTAGCTGGGATTTTACATCGTCGCCTATCAACGGTATATTCCTCTTTGCAAAGATCTCCTGCCAGCGTTTTTCACGTGCTATAAAGACCGGTATACCGTTTACGACCCCTGTCCCAGCCATCAACGCCTGCTCTATATACCATTTGGTGGCTGACTCGCTTCCGACAGGTAGAAAGTTTACAACAACGTCGGCCGCTGAGCTCTTTAAAACGTCCGCCACATCAACCGTTGGCGAGTCATGTTTTTGGATAACATCCTTCAAGTATTTCCCTATGCTATCATGGGTCATTCCGCGCATGACCTCTACACCGAGATGTGGGACGTCGGCGAACTTGAGCGTGCAGTTCGGCTTCTGGAAGATAGCTTTTGAAAGGTCCAGTCCAACCTTGTTTTTGTCTATGTCGAAGGCTGCAACAAACTCTATGTCCCCTACGTGGTATCCACCAAGCCTTGTATGCATAAGGCCAGGGATGAAAGCATCGTCTGGAGCATCTTTGTAGTAGTATACGCCTTGGACTAGGGCGGAGGCGCAGTTTCCTACACCTATTATTGCCACTTTTACCTTTGGCATGTCTTAATTATGTTTAAATGGTTAAAATACTTTATGGTTATAAAATAATCAGCCTATACGTTCGCTAAGCTCCGACAGAAACTTCTTTGCTTTTTCAAGCTCTTTAACTCCCTCCCCAGTTATAGCATAGTACTTTCGGAAAGGCCCTCTAGATCCCTTTTTCTCACCTATTACCCTTATCAGCCCTCCTCGCTCAAGTTTGTACAGAACGACGTAGGAGGTTACCTGCCCTGGTTTGAAGCCGAACTCTTTCTCTATCAAAGACCTTATCTCATAGCCGTAAAGAGATTTTCTGCTGAGCAGTGTGAGGATATAGAGCCATAGGTTCTCATGCGTAAGTTTTCTGACAAGCCTCTCATAGGCCAAGCCCCAACCGTTTTACAAAACTCGTATTGGTTGATAAGGTTTAGCCATCCGATAGGTTGATTAGAAGCTGGCCAGGCAGGATAGCTATGGTTAAGACGCTGGCGATTAAGAAAAGGCTGGCGAGGGAGTTGAGAAGGGCTTGGCCGACCCCTGCATGGGTCGTTGTCAGGACACGTCGCCGGGTCAGAACCTCCTACAGAAGACGAAGTTGGAGAAGATCAAGGATAAAGCCTTAATTAAGATAGGTCATTCCCCTTTAAACTCCGGCTTCCTTTTGCTGAAAAACGCCGAGATGCCTTCCATACAGTCCTTTGTGAAGAGGAGGTCGGCGAAGAGGCTCCTCTCAACGGCCAAACCTCTGCTTAACGGGGCCTCCCGCGCCAACAGTATTGCTTGCTTGATGGCTTTCAAAGCCAAGGGGGCTTGGGAGGCCAGCCTCTCAGCCAGTTTTCGAAGCTCCTCCTCGAAGCTTTCTGGCGGAACAACCTTGTTAACCAAGCCTATCCTATAAGCTTCCTCGGCTTTTATCCTGTCACCCAGCATAGCGATCTCCAAGGCTTTGGCTATTCCGACCAGCCTCGGGAGCCTCTGCGTCCCACCTGCACCAGGTATAAGCCCAAGATTGACTTCCGGCTGTCCAAACTCAGACCTAGTCGTGGCGATCCTAAAATCGCATGCCTGGATCAGCTCGCAACCACCTCCCAAAGCATAACCATCGATCCCTGCTATAACGGGCTTGGGCATAGCCTCGATTATGTTCATTACCTCTTGAAAGTCCCTGAGGAATTTTTCACCGTCTGACTTGCTTTTTATCTCTGTGAAGGCCGTTATGTCAGCACCAGCCGAAAAAGCTCTGCCGCCAGCCCCCTTAAGAACAACTACACGGACATCTCTGTCGTGCCAAGCCTTGAGCAAAGCATCGGTGAGCTCCTCGATCATTGTGGGGGTTATTGCATTAAGCCTATGGGGGCGGTTGAGCGTTATCCAAGCTATTGGCGGAGCCCGTTCATACAATATCTCTCTGTATGCTGCTTTTTCAACAACGTAATTGTAAAAACCAGCCCCCGTTTTCTTGCCCAGCTTACCGCTTGCGACGAGCTGGGTTATCAACGGGTCTGGTCTGTAGAAGTCACCGAGCTCTTTAGATACCCTCTCCAAAGCTTCAACGATCATGTCAAGCCCCAGCTCGTCAGCAATTTCAAATACTCCTTTAGGCCAGCCTAGCCCAAGCTTGACGGCTGTCTCAACCTCTTCGAACGATGCGATGCCGTTTCTAACTATCCATGCAGCAGCGTTTACAGCAGGAGAAATAACCGTCACTATGTCTACTTTCTCACCAGCCTCCCGTGGAATACTCGGCCTCTCGTAAACCTCGCCTTTGTAATCGTAAAAACCTCTCCCAGATTTCTGTCCGTAAAATCCCTTCTCGTACAGCTCTTTAAACAAAGGACATGGTTCTGGGGCGTTAGGCTCCCTCTCCTTTATAGCCATACCCGCCAAATGTATAACATCTATCCCTGTATAGTCGGAGAGCTCAAACAACCCCATCGGCAGACCCATCCTATATTTGACTGCGGAATCTATCTCAACAACATTAGCCCATCCCTTAGCAACCATCCAGCATGACAGGTTAAGCAGAGGCATGAGTATCCTGTTGACTATAAAGCCTGGCACATCTCTACGACATACGACAACGGTCTTGCCCATTTTTTTACCGAACTCGACAGCTTTTTGAAGCGCCTCCTCGCTTGTCCTCTCTCCCTTTATAACTTCGAGGAGGGGCATCAACGGTGGTGGGTTAAAGAAATGCATCCCGACGACCCTGTCAGGACAGTTTGTCGCAGATGCTATCTCGGTTATAGGTAAGGTGCTTGTGTTGGTGGCCAAAATGGCTGTTGGCGGCGCGCTCTTACAGATCCTTGAAAATATATCTTTCTTGAGGTCTATCTTTTCAGGCACGGCCTCTATTACAAGGTCGGCGTCAGAGACGGCCTCCTCCAAGTTCAGCGATGTTCTTATACGGCTTAGGGCTGCTTTGGCCTCTTCTTCAGAGATACGTTTCTTCTCAACAAGTTTCTCCAGACTCCATCTGATCCTCTCCATCCCTTTTGTTAAAAATTCTTCAGCTATGTCTACCATCACGACGTCATAGCCTGCTAAAGCAGCTACCTCAGCTATCCCATGGCCCATAACTCCTGCTCCAATTACAGCTACCTTCAAATCAACTCGTTTATAGAAGGGGATGCGACTATTTAAACAGCTAAACCTTTACTAGACAAGCTTGAAAAAATGCATGGCCCTTTTGAGAGCCTCGATGAAGTAGTCTATCTCCTCCAATGTATTGTAGATATAGAAACTTGCCCTCGTTGTTGCTGAGATACCCAGGCGTGTATGTATTGGCATGGCACAGTGATGCCCTGCCCTCACGCATATTCCAAAGCCATCGAGATATGTAGCCAGGTCATGTGGATGGACATCGCCTAAGTTGAATGCAACCAGCCCGCATCTGTGGCGCGGGTTCTCGGGACCGTATATCTTTACATGTTTCAGCTCTGAAAGGCCCTCCAACGCTTTCGAAGTTAATATATGTTCATACTCCCTGATTTTTTCAATACCTATGTTTTTTATATAATCAACCGCTGCGCCTAGGCCTACAGCCCCTGCAATGTTTGGTGTTCCAGCCTCAAACTTCCAAGGCGGCTCGTTCCACTCGCTTCTATCTAAGTGAACCTCTTTAATCATCTCGCCTCCTCCCATAAAAGGCTCCATCTCCTCAAGCAGCTCCCTTTTCCCGTAGAGCACGCCTATACCTGTGGGGCCGAGCATTTTATGGCCGCTGAAAGCCATGAAGTCACAGTCGATTTCTTGGACATCGACAGGCATGTGGGGTACGGATTGGGCTGCGTCAACAACAGCATACGCTCCATGTTGATGGGCAAGCCTCGTTAAAAGCTTTGCATCGTTTATTGTGCCTAGAACGTTTGAAGCGTGAACGAAGCTGAAAACGCTTGCGCCTTCAAGGATTTTGTCGATCTCAGTAAGATCTAGATAGCCTTCATCTGTAAAAGGCACATACTCAAGCCTGTGGGCATTATGTTTGGCTACAATCTGCCAAGGCACAATGTTGCTGTGATGCTCCATCATAGTCAGGACTATTTTGCTCTTTGGACGGAGCTTGTTCAACCCCAGACTGTATGCAACTAGGTTGAGGGCCTCTGTAGTACTTCTTACGAAGACAATTTCACGGTGACTTCGTGCATTTATAAACTCGGCCACCTTCCTACGTGCCTTCTCATACTCCTCTGTAGCCTCAACGCCTAACCGGTAAATGCCTCTGTGGACGTTAGCATTCTGGACCATGTAAAAGCGTTTGACAGCCTCGATAACTTGGAAGGGTTTCTGGCTGGTCGCCGTGCTGTCGAGGTATATAAGCGGCTTACCGCTTTTAAAGATAGGAAAATCTTCCCTAATCTTATAAGGATCTATAGGGAGAGTTGTAACCATATCCTTATGCTCAACGTCGATGACCATGTTCTGCTTGACCTTACCTCTCCAGCACGTTAAATATGTATCTCAATCACAGGAAGTAGTGATCGTCTCCAAGGGTCTAAAGTTTATGGATGATGTTTAGAAGATGTGTTGAAGACAACAACCTATACTCAGACTCCTCCTAACGTTGATGAGGGGAACAGAGAGGATCACTGATAGGAAAGGAGAGCTATGATAAACCACCGATGAACCCAAGGTGTTGAGGACCGATTAATGTTGCGGGGAGATGAAAATAGAGGGATGAGATCACTAGCGGATGTGAGGACTTTTAAGCCTTTTATATGGCGGAGGGGCATCGACGCTAATGTATTTAATTAAACATGCAGGTCATATAGGGAGCCCTTATTTTAACAGGGTTGAAAGACCCTCAGCACCAATGGGAGAAAACAGATTAAGCTCAGCGCGAACGACCATCGAATAAAGAACTTATCCACATTACCAGAAGAGTAGTTGGATATGCTTATTCTAAAAACTTAGGTAAAAATCCAGCTGGGGTAGTTTCTGTGCACATCAAGCGTATACAGGCCTTTTAGAAACCTCTATAGGTAAAGGTAGTGGTCTGAAAGGATATGTTTTAACCTCTTTCTTTATACGTTTGACGAGGGTCTGTATGCTCATCTGCCTTATCTCCTTCTCGCCTCTAATTCTCACTGCCAGCTTTCCAGACCTCGCTTCCTTAGGCCCGAGAGTTGCAATGTATGGTATCCAGCTTATTTCAGCCTCGTAAACCCTCTTCCCAAGGCTCTCAGCCCTGTCGTCGACATCTACCCTTATAGCGTTGCTTGCTATTTTTTCAGCCACCTTCAAAGCCCTAACGGTATATTTTTCGTTTAGTGGAAGTATTCTGAGCTGCGTAGGGCTTAGCCAGGTGGGTAGAGAGGGCGGGGTCTTCCTAAGGGCCGTGTCAACAACGGCGTAGAGATATCTTTCAACTGTCCCGATTATTGCTGTATGAAGTATAACTGGATATTTCTTCACACCGTCAGCGTCTACATAGGTGATGCCGAAACGTTCAGCGTTTCCAACATCTATTTGTACTGTCCCTATCTCCCTCGGCCTGCCCATGATGTCGATTATATGGTATTCAATGTTCAACACCCAGTAGTAGCTGCTGTCCTCTGGATAAAGCGCGAGTAGAACCGGTTTGCCCTCCCTTGCTAGAAGTCTTTGGAAGAATTCACCGTTTGATTCTAGGAACCTTCTTGAGGTAAGGTTGTAGAGCGAGTAGTATTCTCTCCCAAGCTTCTCCATCTCTGTATATATTTTATCATGCATTCTTTCTACCATCTGCAAGGCCTGCTCTATATCTCTGCAGAAGATATGCAAGTCTGGCATTGTCATCCTCCTCACCCTGAACCCAAGAATAAGCTCCCCTCTTTGCTCGAGCCTGTAGCTGTCGGCCACTTCGAACATTCCGAAGGGGAGGTTTCTATAGCTTATCACCCAATTCCTCGCTAGCGCGAACTGCTGGAAACATGCTGCATAACGCATCACATACTTGTTCCCATCAACATCAACACAGTACATCCGTTGCCCAAAAAGGTTTGCATGTTGTCTGATAGGTCTGCTCTCGAGGCTGAAAAGGTTGGTGCCCTTGACAAAATAGACAGGTATATTAAGCTCCCTAACAACCTGAGACGCGTAATCGGAGATTAAATCATGAATCAACGCCCCCTCCGGACCGTAGCGCATGTGGCCGCTGTCAGAGAGCTCCTCCCACTCTATCCCAAGCCTTTTCAAAACCCTGTTATGAACAGGCTCCCCAACCTCGCCAGCTGTTTTTCCAAGGGCCTCTTTCTCAACCAGCAGCTTAAATTCATCGCTGACGTTCAATTGGTAAACGTCTTGAGGGTTTAACAGCCTGCCCTCAGGCGTCAGTATAAAGTAGGCCTTTTCAGCCGAGGTCTTTTTAGCTTCAGCCGTTGCTGATCGGTTGAAAACCCTTGCCCTCTCTGCCAATGGGTGACCTTTTATGCTGAGGGAGAGGGCTTTGTTCCATCCGAAAGGTGCCCTATGCACCTTCACGTCCCTACCGATAGCCTCTGCCTCCATTGTTTTGAGAACTTCTAAAGCATGCTCAGGTTTTGCCAGCTGACTGCTCAGATGCGCGAAGGGATAGATAACAAGCTTTGAAACCTTCAATCTTTGCATGAACTCTATAGCATCCTCAACAGCAGCCTTTGCTACCATCTCGTCGTCATCGGGCTCTACAGAAGTTAAGAGAACAAGCGCATCATCTATACGTTTGGGAAAGCTATCGGCCTCCTCAGCTACGCTAGCCTCTTTCTTTACTGGCTTGTATTCGATAAAGTCGACATGGAGCGCTAGGACCCTCAACGGAATACCGTCGGCACCGCCTGTTTATTAAAGTATTTAAAACTTCGTAGTACCATTAACGCTTTAAATACGCTGACCATCGTAGAGGTTGCAGCTGATGAATTTATCATGGCTTAATGATCGATTGGATGCTGTCATACTGGGCTGACAGGCTAAGAAGGCCCCTCGTATGTAACTTAGATGGTTTGGTGTTGATGTATAGTCAGCGAGATGGCGACAAATATCGGACAACAGAGGCGGGTCGCCATGGACTTTTAGAGGATAAAGTTAATGATGGGCATGTTTGGAAGACCTTTTGACGAGACCTTGACATTAAGTATGTAAAACGTAGAGAAATCCAATTTTTATCGCTTGTAAATGCTGAAGATGCAGGGAAGAATGAAGATACGTAAATATGCTGGTCTTTTTGTTAATTTATTGAAGGCGTCGGTTGAGGGTTGCGGTCGTACAGCGGTTAAACGACTGGTTGGAGTATAATATCGACGAGTTAAAAGAGCTTTGCAGAAGCGTTGGATACGAGCCTGTCTATTCATTGGTTCAGAAAAGGATGCCCCATCCTAAATACCAGCTGGGCCCAGGTAAGGTTGAGGAGTTGAAGAAGGCCGTCAAAAATCTTCGAATCGAGAAGGTTGTTTTCGAGAATGATTTAAAGCCCGTTCAGGAGTACAACCTCGCTAAAGCGCTTTCCGTCCCCGTAATATCGAGAACCCAGCTCATACTGGAGATCTTTGCCCTCAGAGCTGCCTCGACAGAGGCCAAGCTACAGATCAAGCTTGCAGAGCTTCGTTATGAGCTTTCGAGGGCGAAGGAGAAGGTTAGGCTGGCTAAGAAAGGTGAGCAGCCTGGCTTCCATGGGCTTGGGGCCTACGAGGCTGACGTCTACTATAACGAGATTTTTAAACGCATTTCAGCTATCAAGAAGAAGCTTAAGGCTATAAAGGTGCAGAAGACGATAACTAGTAGGAGGCGGTTTGAGTCAGGCCTGCCAACTGTTGTTTTGACAGGGTACACAAACGCCGGCAAGACGACGCTTTTCAACGCATTGGCAGGAGAAAACTCCCCAACAGGCCCTCAGCTATTCACGACCCTTTCAACAACATCCAGGCTTGTGGTATTCAACGGCAGAAAAGCATATCTGTCAGACACAGTTGGGTTTATCAGAAACCTTCCCCACCTACTAATCGAGTCCTTTCACTCAACTCTGAGCGAGTTTATCTACGCAGACCTCCTGCTACTACTTTTGGATGTAAGCGAGGATCTGAGCATCATAGAGGACAAGCTTCATACATGTCTTAGCGTTTTGGACGAGGTAGGCGTCAAAAATGTACCGATCCTTGTGGTATTCAACAAGATAGATCTATGCGATGATTATATGAAAAAGATAGAGGCGATAAACCCACAACTTGAATACGTGGCCGTCTCAGCCGCTAAAGGCATCAACTTGGACAAGCTCTCTAAAGAGATAGCTAGGATGATGGGCGGGTACGTACGTTTGAAAGCATCTCTTTTAAAAGAAGATAGCAGCATGGATCTTTTGACAGAAATAAAGAATGTCTGCAACGTTTTGAAAATCGAGTTCAACGACGGATCTGTAGAAATTGACTGTGAAGCACCCCTACATTTTGCTGAAAAAATCAGAAACAAGGCAACGGAATTCCATGTCATACAATAAGCTCTTACTCAAACACGTAAGGCAGCTCATCTCATTCCAGTTTGGAGTTGACGGGGACTGCTTCTTCCCCGAAGACTGCGTTGTTGAGGTGTCACCGTCTACTGGAAAAATTAGGCGTGTTTGGCTTGATGGGAGGGTTCTGGTAACCGTAAGACCTTCAGATGGCATGATCTCGTTGACGTTGGATGGCGGTCTAAGGCTTTTACGGTTAACTTCAGGCCTCAAGCATAGGGTTATAGTTGACGAGGAGGGTGAGAGACTGATCAAGAACGGATTTGACCTATCAGCGGCTAACATTGTCGCAGCAGACGAATCGATAATCCCTGGACAAGAGGTGTTGGTGGTTAACAGGTCAGGAGATCTTTTAGCGGTGGGAAAAGCTGTTATATCGGGCTATGAGATGAAAGAGCTTAAATGTGGGACCTCTGTAAAAATAAGGCATAAGGTTTAAACCCTTTAACTTGAATGTGATGATGGGTTGAAGAGGTTAAGCCAAAGGGAGCTGAGAAGGGCCCAGCAACGTTTGCTTAAAAACCTTGGGCTTGACATCGAAGAGCTGGGAACCGCAGAAGAGGTTGTTATAAAGCTGGCCGACAGGCAGCTGGTCATAAAAAATCCAGCCATCTACTCGATGAAGGCAGGCGATGAAAACGTCATACATGTTGTTGGCGGTCAGCTGGCTGAGGTTATGGCTGGGGCCGAGGAAAAACAAGCTTACATCCCCTCTGAAGAAGATGTGATGCTCGTTGTTTCGCAGACGGGTGCCTCAGAGATAGAGGCCAGAAACGCGTTGATCGAAGCCGAAGGTGACCTTGCCAAAGCAATCCTGAACCTAAGGTCTAGAAGGTAGAACAGCCAGAGGTTTTAAATCGTATAGTTTAGCAGCCTGCCCAGCACTAACTGTTATCTTCAAACCGCCTGGCAAATACCTGACCATCTGCAGGACCTCGTCGATGTTTTGGAAGGTTATATTCCATGAATAATTTTCTGATTTAACGATTTGGTTGATTGGTTTTGCCCCGAACCTCATGATATCAAGCCGTCTCAACCTCTCCGCGGATTTTTCTGTTGACTGTCCGCTAGGGAGAAGCATTACCTCCTCGGTTGATAGTGCTCTACAGATATCCAATATTTTCTTGATCATCTCGACCTGGTTGATACCTGCATGTTTTACCAGCTGCTGCATCCCAACGAATGAAACTATGAAAAAACCATGTAAACCTCCCCAAAACCTTGAAGACATTCTTTTCTTTTTCTCAAACGCTTTAGAGATAGTTTCTATAGCGGAATCTACGTTATCCCAGAAGACCTTCTCAGATTGACGTGATTTTAGATAAAGGCCGACAAGGTTGAGTGAGGCCTCCCCATCGATCGTTCCGGAGGATGAGAAGGGATGTCCGTCTGAAGATGCTGGCCTCTGGGCCAAAATCACGTCGATATACCGATGGTTTTTTAAGCCGAGTTTTTCAAGAGGTACAGTCACGTTGACATCAGCATCTATCACAGCAGAGATAGTTTCATCGCTGTAAACTGTTACTTTAATATCTTTAAGACTGAGCTGCTTTAGAAAAAAGTTGATAAATTGATTTTCTAGCGGCTCAGATATCTTTAATACTATTTCGTCCTCTATCCCATCAACTTTGGAAAGGACATCGATCATTTGATCTGGCTCAGCGTTGTATATCTTTGCTGAGATACTGAATGGCCACGTATCGATGTGGTATAAGTCTATATCACCTAAAAGATATGCATCAACCACTTCTCGTGGTAAAGCTGAATGAAGAACGTATTCTCTAAATACAGCGTTGGAGGATCTTTTGACCAAAAGCTGGAAGGAATGTTTCGCCGAAGCCTCGTCGAGCAATTCCTCAACGTCGTTGAAAGGCATTCCAAGCCTTATTAGTCGATGTCGATATTCTTCCAACCCATGCTCTATCAAAAGCACGTTGACAAGCTCTCTTATAAGAGGGGCTGTAAGATATTCTATCTTCAAACTTTCCAGTTTTTCTTCTGCAAGCCTGGCCAGCTTATCAGCGGTTTTGGGAGGTATCCCAGCCTCGTCGACCAAAACCCGCGTTATCCTGTTTTTGTCAAATCTTTCTATGAACAGTCCAGACCTTCTGACCTTAAAACTGCCGGCTGAGAACAGGGCTGAACGTATGTTTTCCAAAGATTTTACAAGCTGCGACCCAAGCGGGGTCAGCTCATATGTTTTTGTTCTTTCGTTTAACCTAACAAGCCCAGAAGATATAAGGACATGCATGTGATGTGCGAACCTTCCAGAGTCTCTTTTCTTAGCCATGTCGACCGCTCTCATAAGCTCGGTATAGCTGAGATTCTGTTTGTCAAGGCTCCTAATGATGCGTAGCCTGACAGGAGATGCTATTGCCTTGAAAAACTTTGATTCCTCCAACTCAACCATCTATGGGACCCTTACAAATGGTTTAAAGGCTGCATATTGGCTTAACGCTGGAATAAACATAAAAAAGAGCGGCCAACACGTTTCCTATGCAGGCCCGTCATTTTCTCGAAGTAACAGACCTCAAACCAGCTGAAATAAAATCCATAATCAACACTGCTATAAGGTGGAAGAAGTATGGATATACACGTTCCAAACCGCTTTCCTCCAAACAGGTTGCGCTGCTTTTCCAGAAACCGTCTACAAGGACCAGAGTCTCCTTCCAGGCTGCTGTCTCAAAGCTTGGGGGTAACTCGTTTTATCTAGGCTGGAGCGACCTTCAACTCGGCAGAGGAGAGAGCGTTGAGGATACCGGTAAGGTGTTGGGGAGATATGTGGATGCTATTGTAGCACGTGTCTTCAACCACCAAGACCTGATAGCTTTGAGCAGTAACGGAAGAGCATCTGTAATAAATGCTCTGAGCGACAGGCACCATCCCTGCCAGGCGCTTGCGGACGTCATGACCATTTTCGAGCTTTCTAAGCAGCCCTATAAGGCTAAGATAGCCTTTGTAGGTGATGGAAACAACGTCTGCACGTCACTTATGCAGATATGCGCTGTCCTTGGTTTGAATATATCCATTGCTACGCCCAGTCAGTACAGGCCTCCTGAACAAGAGGTTAAGAAGGCCATTCAGTGGTCTGAAAAATCAAAGGCCGAAGTTGTGCTAACCGAAGACCCTAGAGAAGCTGTTAGGGATGCTGACTTTGTCTATACCGACGTCTTTGTCTCGATGGGTCAGGAAGGGGAGAGGGATAAAAGACTAGCGGCCTTTCTCCCAACCTATCAAGTAAACGTTGGGCTGATGTCGTTGGCCAAGCCTTCGGCAAAGTTCATGCATTGTATGCCTATGCGTTTAAATGAGGAGGTCACACCGGATGTTGCATACGGTCCACAGTCAGTTATTTATGAACAGGCAGAGAATAGGATGCATACGGCTGCTGCTCTGCTGGCGTTCATCCTTAAAAAAGGAGATAGGTTAAAAAGATCTTGCTCAAAAATAAGATAGGGCAATGGGCTTGATAAGCTTCTTCAAATCCGTATTGATCCTGTTCAAAATGGCCAAAAAACCATCGTCACGGGAATATTCGATCATTTTACGTATTACCCTTTTAGGGCTTGGCATAATAGGTTTGATAGCGTTCATAATCAGGTTCTTAGCCCTTGCCTTCCAGGTGGTCTAGGAAACCTATATTTAATAATTAACGCAAACCTCAAACAACGGGTTGGGACAGGCAGAGATGAAGTATTTCGCCATAAAGACTACAGTAGGACAGGAAAGGTCGGTAGCCAATATACTGGAGGCAAGGTTCCACGGGATAGTATTAGATTATGTAAAAGAGATTAAGGGCTCTATCCCTATAACGAACAAAACACATGCCGCAGTCGTCTTTACATCAACCAGATCAACCTACATCGAACGCGTTTCAGTATACATAGGTAAGTTAGGGGAGCCTTCTGAACCATTGAGGGCTAGAGTTCACGAATTTAACGACGAGACTGGAATCTCCGAATCTTGGATGGTTGAAGGGCTGTACGACCCGTCATTGCTAAAGGTTGAGGGATGGGCTGAGATAAACATGCCTGAACCGGTTGAGCTGAAACGGACAAGAAGGTATGCGCTGGTTTTGTTGAAGACCAAGCCAGAAGAGGGTGGCTATAACTGGTTTTACGGAATTAACGGAGGGGATGACCTCTCTTCGATGGTATTTGAAGAAGGGATGTGGAGTAAAAAGCCCTACATACCTCTCTTCAAGCTCATCGAAAAGGTTCCCGTAGCCTCGGTTCTCATACTGCCGGCCCTCAAGGGATATGTCTTTGTCGAGGCCAGTCAGCGAGAGGTTGTTGCAGATGCTATCCAAAACATACGTCATGTAAAAGCAAGGCCTCCGACACCGGTCAAGCTTGAAATGATCGCTCAGCACCTTGTAGAGAAACCCTTGATCGATGTATTGGAGGCTGGACAGCTGGTCGAGATAGTATCGGGACCTTTAAAAGGGATAACCGGTAAAATAATAAGGGTGGAAAAGGCTAGGAGGGAGGTCACGTTAGAACTAAGGGAGGCGGCTTTCCAACTCCCTATATCTGTTTCGATAGATGCTGTCAGGCCTATTTCTAAGATGTAATTTATGAACGACCTTTAAAAGATGAGCGGTTGGCATTTTTTAACGCTTGGGATTAATCGGCCTCCGCCACCTTGAGATAATGGGGCCGATGTCTCTCCCCTGTCAAGACCTCCCCAAGCACACAAGCTACTGTAGACTATCCTTTTGTGTAGAGATTCGGTGCTGGCTCAATACATCTCTTCTATTTTATAGATTGGACCCATTATGGTATAACCTGCTAGCAGCGGAGTTATGGGCCACAATGGAATAGGTACTTCTAAATTGTCCAAACTACGTTGGTTTCTCGTATAAAAGGCTTTTAATAGGCCTGCTTGCCTAAAAGGCGAGGAAGGGATTGGGTGAAAAGACCTTCAGGTTCCTTGTTGAAGGTGGTAAGGTCACAGCAGGCCCTCCGCTAGGTCCTGCTCTAGGGCCTCTAGGGCTAAACGTGCTAGCAGTGGCCGAGGAAGCCAACAGGCTGACAAAGGAGTTTATGGGCATGCGTGTCCCTATAGAGATAGTAGTCGACACCGATTCGAAACAGTTTAAGGTTAAAGTAGGCACACCAAGCACGGCTGCATTGATAGCAAAAGCAGCCGGCATCTCAAAGGGCTCTGGTATGGCTGGTAAAGAATTTGTCGCTGATCTTAAATTCATCGACGTATTGAAGATAGCCGAAATAAAACTTCCCGAACTTAGGTCTAAGACGATCAAAGCAGCCGTCAAGGAAATTCTAGGCTCATGCGTTAGCATGGGTATCAAGGTTGACGGGATGAATGCAAAAGAGGTAATTAAACAGGTTGATGAAGGCAAGTATGATAACTATTTTAGGTGAGGTGGATAATGCAAACGGTCAGCTCTAAGTTTTTAGCAGCCGTCAAGAAGGCAAAAGAAAACATGAAACCGTCCAAGTTTAAACAATCCGTTGAAATTATCATAAACATAACGGGGGTAGACCTGTCGAAACCCCAAAATCGTTTTACAGAGATAATCGAGCTTCCCAACGATCTAGGACGGAAAAAACGGAAGATATTGGTAATCGCGTCGGGGAACCTAGCCATTGAGGCAAGCCGTACGGAAGGTGTGGCGAAGGTGTTAACCAGAGAAGAGCTTGAGGCTTTGGTTGGGAGAAAGAGGGAAGCTAAGAAAATAGCTTCGCGGTATGATTTTGTACTTGTCGACCCGTCGTTGATGGGGTTAGCCGCTAAGGCCCTTGGAGCAGCTCTTGGGTCAAGGGGAAAGACACCGATCCCAATACCGCCAGGCTCAGAGCTTCAAAAGCTTGTTAAACGTTATGCAAACAGCGTCCAGGTCCAGCTTAGGAAGATACCGCAGGTAGCATGTTTGGTAGGGCTTGAGGAGGACGATGATGAAAAGATAGCTGAAAACGCTGAAACAGTTCTCAACCGTGTCATGGACAAGCTTGAGAAAAGACAGCGGAACATTTCAACAATCTATTTGAAGACGACGCGGGGAAAGCCTGTTAAAGTCGAGATATAGACGCAACGTTATTAGCTGGTAATCAGTATGAGATAGAGCCGGGCTGTTGCAAAATGAACGCCCAAGCAGTTACGCGTCAAGCAATATACAAGAAGTCTAGACTGGTCGAGGAGATTACAAGATTTATTAAAAAATATCCGGTTATAGCTACTTTTAACCTGACAGGGGTAAGGGCTAACACGCTCCATGAGATGAGGAGGAAGCTGAGGGGTTTATGCGAGATACGTGTGTTGAAGAAAAAGCTGTTCATGAGGGCCTGCAGGGAGGCCAATAAGCCAGAGCTGGAGAAGCTGGTGGAGAATGTTAAAGAACCGCTGGGATTTATTTTCAGTAACATAAACAGCCTCAAGCTGGCTCTGATCCTCGAAAAAAGCAAGGTCCCAATGTTTGCAAAGGCTGGGGAAAGGGCTGATTTTGATGTCTGGGTGCCTGAAACGAACACAGGCCTACCTCCAGGACCGATACTTAGCGACTTCGGCAAGCTAAAAATCCCTACTAGGATCGAAGCTGGTCAGGTATGGATAGCCAGGGACACGCTAGTTGCAAAAAAAGGCGATGAGATCTCACAGCTTTTGGCCAGCCTCCTCGTTAAGCTTGGCATCAAAGCAGTGCTGAGGGGGATAACGATCCTTAACGCATATGATGATGGTGTAATATTTAGTGGGAGCGACCTTTTGCAGAACTTCGAGAAAATTGGCGTGGAGCTTAGGAATGCTATCTCGGCTGCACTCCATCTATCCTTAAACATATCATACATATCTAAGGAGACGCTGCCACTTTTACTCGTCAAAGCAAGCCGGGAAGCAATGGCCTTGGCGGTTGAAACAGGATACTACAGCAGGGAAACCATTACATTAATTATATCAAGGGCTGTGACCGAAGCAACCTTCTTGGCTAAAGCTGCTGGACTTGTCTGACAAATTTCTCAAGCTCAGATAACGCAAGACCGAGCTTTTCTCTTGGAGCAGCGCCCCTGCCCAATGTATCGCCCCCTCCGCCCTTCCCACCAACACTTTCGCAAAGCCTTTGCACTATTTGGCCGGCCCTATAACCAAGCTGATATGCCTGCTCGTTAACTATACAGACGAGTTTTGAAAAGGGTGTGCCAGCATAGATTATGGCGATG
>FWWM01003871.1_pt1 | contig 36107 bp, 44 predicted proteins | sample 2228351 | NCBI WGS metagenome assembly FWWM01 (sample SAMEA103939774, study PRJEB20133) | metagenome
ACGGTAGAGTGGCCTAGAGATGCTATGGGCTATGGGGAGGGGGGAAGGGGTAGCGATGGGGTTGTTGCAAAGGTTAAGGAGACAAGATACTCTATGGGCTATGTCGAGTACTCCTATGCTGTTGTAAACAAGATCTCGATGGCTGCTCTCAAGAACAAGGATGGCTATTACGTAACACCTTCTGCCGAGAGTGTTGCGGAGGCTCTTAAGAGAGGTTCAAAAGATCTGCCGCCCCCCTCAACATACTGGGGAGATGTGCCTATCAGCTTCATCGATAGAGAGGGTGGGAAGACATACCCGATAGTGGGCGCTTCATATATATTCTTCTACACAGATCTATCTAAGAACAGGGATCAGGCTGCGGCTTTTGCAGCGTTTCTCAAATGGATATTAACAGAGGGTCAGAAGCCGGAGAACATAGTGGTGGGCTATGTACCCCTCCCCGAGGATCTTGTGACAAGAGCCCTCAAATATATTGAGGATGCGTTGAAGCACTAACTGGGGATAGCTGGTGGACGCGGGGCTCCTCACAAGAAGGCTTTTTAGAGCATATAGAGAGCCTCTATTCCTCCTCATAGCTCTTGCAAATATCGTGATAGTTATCATAGTGATCACAATAACCATGATGCTCGCTGGTCAGGGGATAATGATCTTTGTTAGGGAGGGGCTCTCCTTCATAGCAACAAGCGTCTGGAGCGGTGTGAGAGAAAACTATGGGGTTCTGTTCGCCCTGGGGGGTAGCTTGGTGACAAGCGGGATAGCGATCCTTATTGCTGTCGTGCTATCCATAGGGGCAGCTATAACTATAACAGAGATCCTGCCCAGCTGGGCTAGGGCTTTTGCAAGCACCCTCATGGATCTCTTGGCAGCGATACCGACAGTGCTTTACGGCCTCTGGGGCTTGTATGTTCTCGCCCCAGCTATAGGTGGATTTTTCTCCACATATCCGTTCTCACAGCTTACCCTCTATCTAGGCTCCCCAGCCTCTCTGGGAACCTCTCTCCTCGCGGCCTCGATACTCCTGGCTATAATGATAACCCCGTTCTCCACAGCAATTATAAGGGAGTCGCTCGCAAGGATCCCGAGGGAGATTGATGAGGCCATATATTCCCTCGGCCTGACCAGGTTTGAGGCTATATTGATTAAGATCAGGTATATTAGATCATCTATACTTGTTGCAGCAATGATCTCATATGGAAGGGCTGTGGGCGAGACTATAGCTGTTGCAATGGTTGTGGGCAATGTTGTTAACCCCGATTTCTGGAAGATCCTGAGTCCTGGCTACACAATAGCCAGTCTAATAGCTGATCAGTACCAGAATGCAGAGGCATATACATACATGGTTCCGGCGATATTTGGAGCAGCTTTGATCCTATTCCTAATAGGCCTCGGGATCAATATATATGTATCTATTATTACGAGGAGGAGGTAGTATGGACACTAGAAAGCTTAGATCTAGCCTCGGCATGATCCTCATGGTCTCCTTCTTCATAGCCTCGATAGCCCCAGCCCTTCACCTAATAGCAACTATCTCTATAAACGGCCTGAGCGTGATTGCAAGCAACTTCCCAGGATTTCTCTACGAGGAGAGAGCCCTCCCAGGATCTGAAGAAATAGGGGGTGTCGGGCCATATATAGTGGGCACCCTTGTTCTCGTAGCTCTGGCATCGCTCATAGCGATCCCCATCTCGATCTTTGCGGCAATATACACAACACAGAGCGTGAGGAGCAGGCTGGGGCCTATCACCTCAACCCTTGTGAGAGCAATGATCGAGTTCCCCACAATAATAGTTGGGCTCAGCGTCTACGGATCTCTAAAGATCCTCGACGAGATCCTTGGATCGCTGGGCCTTCAAAGCCCTATACCGAGGTTCAGCGCGCTCTCAGGAGCAATAGCCCTTGCCATAGTCATGATCCCGTTTATATACACCCAGGTTGAGGATGGGCTTAGAAGCGTTCCTCCCCATCTGAGAGAGGCTATATATTCCCTGGGAACATCTAGGATCAAGGCCTCTGTGATCATGATGAGGTATATCAAGGCAACAGTGATCACAGCCCTTGCCCTCGGGATCGGGAAGGCCATGGGTGAGACAGCCCCTCTCCTCTTCACAGCCTTTGGCAGCGATCTCTACCCCCCACTAGATCCAGGGATGCTCTCTAAACCAATAGGATCCCTAACCCTTGCTATATATAATATGGCTCTCTCGGGATACGATAACTGGGTTAGAGCGTCGTGGGGAGCAGCCTTTATATTGCTCTCAATGTCGATAGCTCTTTTCATGGTTGCAAGGATACTCTCTAGGTGGAGGTGGTAGCTTGGGATCAGAGGCCTCTATAGAGATCCGGGGTTTGAGGGTGTGGTTAGGCTTAAGGGAGATTATAAAGGGCATCAGTCTCTCCATACCGAGGAACGTTGTTTTCACAATAATGGGGCCTTCTGGTAGCGGTAAGTCGACTCTCTTGAGGGCCATCAACAGGATCCTCGATCTATATCCAGAGGCGAGGGTTGAGGGCAAGGTTGTGGTCGATGGGGTCGATATATATGGCGATACAGCAGATCCCATGGCTGTTAGAAGAATGATCGGGATGGTGTTCCAGATCCCAAACCCTATCCCCAGCATGTCTATCTACGATAACGTTGCCCTGGGCCCCAGGCTTAACAGGCTTGTTAGGAGTAAAAGCGAGCTCAAAGATCTAGTGAGGTGGGCTTTGGAGAAGGCCTACCTCTGGGACGAGGTTAAGGATAGGCTCAACATGCCTGCTGCAAAGCTCTCAGGGGGGCAGCAGCAGAGGCTATGCATAGCAAGAGCCCTTGCCATGAGGCCAAAGGTTCTCTTGATGGATGAGCCCACATCTAATCTAGATCCCGTTGCCACATCAAGAATAGAGAGCCTTATAACAGAGCTTAGAGAGATCCTAACGGTGGTTCTGGTAACCCACAATCCATTCCAAGCCTCAAGGATCTCTGACTATGTTGCCTTCATATATGATGGCAGGCTTATCGAGGTAGGCCCATCCTCTAAGATCTTTACGAGGCCTGAGAGCGAGCTCACGGAGAAATATGTTACGGGGAGGATGGTGGCTTGAGGCCCATAGATCACCGTGTAAAGGGTCTCGAGGCGATGTTGAGGGAGATCTCGAGGATCTCCGAGGAGATCGTTGGGAGCGTTGTCAGTATGAGGACAACCCCCGATTCTATTAGAAGAAGCGTCGACGATGTTAAGAGGAGAAGGTTAGAGATACATGGGAGCATCGTGGAGATCATAGCTAGGTACCAGCCCACAGCCTCAGACCTCAGGGGCTTGATAGCAGCGCTCGAGATCTCGTACGGCCTGTACAGGTTCTCTAGATATGCTCTCGATATATCAACAATACTCGATAGAGTTGTCAGGGTGAGCGGTGCTAAGTGCGATCTTAAGTACTCCTCAAAGATCTCTAAACATGTGATCGATATGGTTAGGGGCAGCATAGAGGCTTTTCTGAAGAGGGATAAAAACAAAGCAAGATCTGTTATTGAGATGGATAGGCTAGTGGATCAGGCTTTCTTTGAGGCCTTAGACGAAGCATCAAGATCAACTGACGCCTGCTCCACCCTAGATCTGTTGATACTCATGTACCTAGAGAGAATAGCTGATCATAGTGTCTACATAGCACAAGAGACGATAGATATGCTTTGACACCTCCATGGCAGAGCCTCTGGGGATCGGGGAGCCAGGGCAGAATCTTCCAAGCCTCTTCCACCCTTTAGAGAAGCCGCCTTTCCCAACCCCAGTCCTTGCTATGATGGGGATTGCTAGATACTTATGGTTTAAGCCCAGCCATCTCAGCCCAGAGAATAGAGGTTTCTAGCTACAATAAAATGTATATGCTTCTTAGCATTAACTATAGATGACCCAGATGCCCGGGCTTGGGGAAGAGGAGTTCGAGAGATATAGAGAGGCGGGGAGGATAGCTAAGAGGGCTAAGGAGGAGGCTCAGAAGCTGGTCTCGAGCGGCAGATCTGTTCTCGAGACAGCGGTGAAGATCGAGGAGATCATATGGTCTCTCGGGGGCAAGCCGGCTTTTCCAGTTAACATATCCATAGGCCCTGTAGCTGCCCACTACACTCCAACATATAGCGATAAGAGCGTTTTTCCCGAGAGGGGGCTTGTTAAGGTAGATCTCGGTGTGCATATAGATGGCTATATAGTTGACACAGCGATCACTATAGACCTGGGTGGCGAGTACAAGGCTATAGTTGATGCGGCTAGAGAGGCGCTTGAGAGGGCCCTTGCCAGGGTTTCGCCGGGGGTTTCCTTCAAGGATATAGGCAGGATCGTTGAGGAGGCTGCTAAGAAATACATGCTGAAGCCTGTGAGAAACCTCAGCGGGCATAGAATAGATAGATACAAGATCCATGCGGGGGAGTCGATACCAAACTACCCAGAACCCCTTGTTCCCTGGAAATTTAGAGAGGGAGGGGTCTATGCCATAGAGCCTTTCATAACCAATGGAGCTGGTCTCATCTCTGAGGAGAGGCTTGTGACTATATATTCTGTTAAGAAGGCCAAGGCTGGATCCTCTGAGGAGGCAAGGATCCTGAGGGAGGCTGTTGCGAGGTTCAAGGGCCTCCCATTCTGCAGTAGATGGCTATCAGATCTCGGGGATAACATAGATCCGGTTCTCGATACCCTTAGATCTAAAGGAGCTCTCCACCCATACCCAGTTCTCGTAGAGATCTCTGGAGCCCAGGTGGCACAGTTCGAGGAGACCGTCGCTATCTATAAGGGCTCTGTCTATGTGCTAACCAGATAGATCCTCGATCCTCCTTGCAGCGAACACACATTGATTTAAGTATCTCCTAGCGGTTTTGATATGTGGTGCATATAGTGTACAGCATGCAGGCTACAGGCACACCCAGCGGTGATAGCACTCTGTTCCTGCTATTCTGGGCTATTATAAACATGCTCTGGTTCTTACTTCTATTCACAGATCTTCTCGATAGGATCAGGATCTATAGGTGGGACAGGATCATAAGGTTCAGGCTATCCCAGATAGAGGGGATAGCTCTTGAGGCTAGAAGGGCCTCTGAGGATCACTTGAAGGAGCTCGGGATCAAAGATCCAGGGCCTGTAATAGAGAGCTTTATAAACAACAACTTCATCATAGAGCCAGTCTCGATAGAGCCTATAGATATTATCAAGAGGCTCGGGCACCTTATAAGGGTTAGGGATGATAAGATAAGGATCTATGCACAGTCGATCCTCCCCAACATGGATCAGGCTAAGAGGGATAACATAGCTGTCCTTCTAGAGATAAACTGGGCCTTAAACTTTATCTATAGAGTGGTTAGGCACTACTACCTCATGGGGAAGAAGACACAGAACTGGATGCTCCTCTACCAGCTAGTCTTGATCCTCCCGGCCCTCATCAAGGAGCTCGAAGCCTATAAAAAGGCTGTCGAGCCCTTCAGGCTAGGCATACCTATAGGTGATTCCGCGGGACCCCTCGTAGTCTCGATGCTGGCACCAAATGCTGAGAGGAGAAAGATAGCGGAGGAGACTATCTACGGTGTAGCGGATATCGAGGGGAGGAGGGTCTATCTAGTTAAGGCCGAGGGCCCTGGAGGCACTGTTGGCAGGCCTGGAGAGGCTGTAGCCATGCTTGTGGATCAGCTTGAATGCAAGATCTCAAGGATCATAACTGTCGACGCTGCATTGAAGCTTGAGGGTGAGAAGAGCGGTGAGGTTGCCGAGGGAACCGGGGCAGCTATAGGTGATCCTGGGCCTGAGAAGATAGCCATAGAGAGGGCTGCTATTAAGTGTGGTGCCCCCCTCGACGCTGTTATTATTAAGATGAGCTCTGAGGAGGCTATAACCCACATGACCAAGGAGATCTTTGAGGGTGTCTCAAAGGCTGCTGAGGTTGTGAAGAGGATTATTAGGGAGAGGACTAGGGAGGGGGATCAGGTTATTGTTGCTGGTATTGGAAACACTCTGGGTGTCTTGTGAATAAAAAACGCTATCTCTTTATCCTTATAACTATCTCTATAGTCGATACCCTGGATCTCCTGCCCTCTTTGCTCTGAAGCTCCTCACTTCCTATGCTTATCTTCTCTATCGTGACTCCGTTTCTGAGGAACCTGCTCCTAACGATCTCAACGGCGTCCACGGCCCTGCTTATAGCCCTCCCCCTGGCCTTCACAACAACCTGATCTACTCCCTGGCTTGCTAGCTGCAGTATAGCTAGCACATAGCTCATAACAGGCTTCTTACCCACCAACACAGTGTTTATAGGCTGTGGCTGAACCATCCGCACCACCCAAGATCCTGCCATATGAAGATAAGCTACTAGGTTTTATAAGCTTTCCGCGATCCATTTATCTCCTCACAAACTCTGTGTAGTGGCACTTGCCGCAATACCATCTCTCGCCGCCCGGCTTGTAGTAACCCATGGTCGAGCCGCACCTCGGGCACTGTCTGTTCTTAGGCTTTATAGTCCCCGCTTTGATGTTTATGATATATAAGGAGGATCTAAACCTCTTCTCCATACCCTTCTCCTTGCTCACTGGACACCACCCTTCTCCTTCTTAGCAGATCTCTCTAGGAGGTGTTTAGGCTCGAACCTCTCGAGAACAGATCTGTCTCTATACACATGAACCCAGGCCCTCGACGTGTCCTTCCCATACTCAGTCTCGATCTTCCTTACAACAACGAGATCCCGGCTCGTCCCCAGAAGCTTTGACACGGCATCTATCACCTCTTGCCTTGATGGCGTTCCCTTGCCCCTATGCTCTATCCTCACAAAAACCTCCATCCTCTGGATCACCTTATTATCTTTTTGAGAAACAACCAGGAAGATCACACCGCTATCCAGCTTGTGAACAGGCCCCTGAGCCGCGTCTTTGCTGACCATAGATCCCGCCTCTTAGATAGTATGGTTAGGAGCTTATTAGCAAGCACAGAGATCCGTGACTTGCCATAGATAGAGATCATCGAGAGCAATATATCGAATAGTTATAAGGCGGCATAGAGATAAGGTGGGGTGAGACCCAGTGGTTCAGGTAGGCGATAAGGCCCCTGATTTCGAGCTCCTGGACACAGATCTTAAGAAGAGAAGCCTCTCAGAGTTCCTTGCAAAGGGTAGGTATGTGGTGCTTGCCTTCTTCCCAGGAGCATTCACCTCAGTGTGCACGAAGGAGATGTGCACCCTCAGAGACAGGATGGCTAGGCTCAATAGCCTGGACGCCGAGGTTATAGGGATAAGTGTTGACAGCCCCTTCGCACAGAGGGCCTTTAAAGAGGCTAACAGGCTTAACTTCACACTGCTGAGTGATTTTAACAGAGAGGTTATAGAGAAATACGATATTGTACTGCCAGATCTATTGGGGCTTGGGCTTAGAAGGCTTGCAAAGAGGGCTGTCTTCATAATAGATCCCAAGGGGGTTGTTGTCTATAAATGGGTTTCCGAGGATCCGAGGGTGGAGCCTGACTACGACGAGATTGAGAGGGCTTTGGAGAGGCTTAGGAAGGGACAGGCGGCTAAATAGGCTGTTTTTAACCATAATAGCTATAGCACTGAACGATCGGTTCTGCATATGGGCAACTCTTTGGAGCCGGCTAGAGCTATGGTGCCGGGGCATCGCGCGTCTCCCTATTTTTACTTATAACCCTATATCTGGTCGGTATATATACTCTGTATCTATAGGTCTTACCACGTATCTTTCCCTCGATAGTCTCTATTTTTCCATCAATCACCTCTATCTTGTATCTAAAGAGCGGCGCGTCTAGAACCACTGTGTGGTATTCGCCGTGCTCTCCCGAGGGGTCTATACCGTTCTTCACGAGAGCTTCTATCACCTCCTCATCTAATAAATGCCCAACATACTTTGATAGAGGCTCTCTATCATATGTCCTTATAATCATGGCCTTAACACCCATCCCCACAGCCCTGAGAGCATTCTCAAGGCTATCAGCACCCCATAGGGGTTCTAAAGCCTCCAAACCGATCTCCCTGCATACTCTCTCAACCCACCTCCTATGATCCTCTATATATATGTCTCCAAAAACGACAGCCTCAACACCGGATCTCTTGAGCCTCTCTAGCACAGCCTTGAAGTCCCTCTCGTACTCCTCCCAGGCTGTTCTCACAAAAACCCCTATTGTTTCCAGAGATGCCTGCTGAGCCATTATCAGGGAGAGAGGGCCGTGGTATGACACTATATTCTCAATCCTCATATGCACAGTGTATAATATTCTCTCTCCTCTCTCATGGGCCGTGTGAAACGCTAGATAAGAATCCTTACCCCCACTCCACGAAGCTGCAGCAATCCTCATAAGACCCCTTTAATCTTTCTCCTAATCATATAGAAATTTAGCAAAAAGCACCGCCTGGAAGGCTTATGGGGGCATCTTCTCCAAAACCATATTAGTTCCAATCATAATCTTCTCGTTAGAGGTGCTATCAATACTGAGTAGAAAGGAATATGATGTGCTAGTTATAGGTGGTGGAAACGCTGGCCTGTGTGCAGCTATAAGGGCTGCTGAGGAGGGCTCAAGGGTTCTTCTCGTAGAGAGGGGAGGGGTTGTTGATCGTGGGGGCAATACTAAGTATACCAGAGATATTAGGTACGCCCACGATAAGGCTGATAAATATACTAGTGGGGCTTATTCATCGGAAGAGTTTCTAAGAGATATTGTTGATGTTACCAAGGGCGAGACAGATCTAGATCTTGCCAGGATCGTTGTTGAGAGATCCCACGAGATCCCGGGGTTCATGGAGAGAAGCGGTGTCAGGCTTCAGAGAGCATATAGAGGAACCCTCCACCTCTCCAGGACAAACGCCTTCTTCCTCGGGGGAGGCAGGGCTATGCTTAACTCTTATTACAGGAGGGCTCAAGAGCTCGGTGTTGAGATCCTCTATAACTCTGTTCTCGAGGATCTCGTGGTCTCTGGGGACGAGTTCCAGGAGGCATTGATCTCTATGGAGGGTGGGAGGGTTGGCGTGAGGGGCAGGGCCATAGTGATCGCTTCTGGCGGCTTTGAGGCTAATATCGAGTGGCTTAAGAGATACTGGGGAGATGCTGCTGAGAACTTCATTGTAAGGGGTTCTAGGTATAATGATGGGCTCGGGCTTAGGATCCTGCTGGAGAGGGGTGCAGAGCCCGTTGGCGATCCAAGGGATATGCATTCAGTGGCTGTTGATGCTAGATCTCCTAGATATGATGGCGGCATCGTGACGAGGGTTGACGCTATACCCTTCGGGATCGTTGTTAATCTTCATGGCAAGAGGTTCTATGACGAGGGCGAGGATCTATGGCCTAAGAGGTATGCGATATGGGGTAAATTGATTGCCGAGCAGCCTGGGCAGATAGCATTCGCGATCTATGATTCCAAATCCCACGGATCCTTCATACCGCCGGCTTATCAGCCATATAGATCCGACTCTATAGAGGGGCTTGCAAAGATCCTCAGAATAGATCCCCAGATCCTTGTGGGAACAATAGCTGAGTATAACTCGAGCATTGAGTGCGGGAGATTCGATCCCGCGGTGCTGGATGAATGTAGAACCAGGGGGATAGATCCTCCTAAGAGCCACTGGGCAAGGCCTATAGATACGCCGCCGTTCTACGCATACCCCCTAAGACCCGGCGTGACATTCACATACATGGGCATTAAGGTCGATAGAGGCGGGAGGGTTGTTATGAGAGGGGGTGGGAGGTTTAGGAACATATTCGCTGCCGGAGAGATCATGGTGGGAAACATATTGTCGAGAGGATATCTAGGGGGCCTCGGCCTAGCCATAGGGGCTGTTTTTGGATGGATCTCTGGTGAGGGTGCCAGCATTGTCTAGGACCCGTGCAGATATAGAGAAAATAGATCTCTATGGAGAGGCTTCGAGGCAGTTTATTATATGCAGCGCATGCAGATACTGTGAGGGCTACTGCGCTGTTTTCCCAGCTATTGAGAGGAGGCTTTTCTATGATAAGGGCTATATAGATTATATAGCCAACCTATGCCACGACTGCAGGGATTGCTACTATGCATGCCCCTATGCCCCTCCACACGAGTTCTCGATAAACATACCACTGCTCCTAAGCTCTATAAGGCTTGAGGGCTATGCTAGATACACATATCCCGAAACTATATCCAGGATCTTTTTTAAGAGGCCTCTAACAGCAAGCTTGATCATAACGATTATCAGCATCACTGCTATGTGGCTCTTCGCCATATTGATAGGAGATCCCTCAAGGATCTTTCAGAGACATGCTTACACAGGCTCCTTCTACGAGATCCTGCCCCACTGGGCAATAGTTGGTGGGGGCCTGGCGCTGCTAGCATATATAGCTATTGTGCTTATAATAAGCTCCCTCAGGTACTGGGGGGCTATAAATAGAGATCCGGGAAGGAAGGTCGGTTTGATCGCCTTTGTAGAGGCTCTGTGGGACGCTATCTCCCACAGATACTTCAGAGGAGGGGGCGCTGGTTGCGACTATCCAGAAATGTTTAGCGGCTATAGGAGGCTCTATACACACCTCTCAATATTCCTAGGCTTTATTCTAGCTACCCTGGCGACTATTGTTGCAGCTATATACCAGGAGATCCTGGGTATAATGCCTCCCTATGATTATCGATCACCCCCAGTGATCCTCGGAACCTTCGGAGGGATCCTCATGATCTTTGGAAGCCTAACCCTGATCTATTATAAGGCGAGGGGGAGAGGCCTTGTAGAGAGAAGCACGGTCTTGCTCGATTCCTTCATGCTCCTCCTGCTAGGCCTAATATCGCTTACAGGCATAATGCTTCTGATCCTGAGGGACACGGAGTACATGGGATCGCTCTTCATAACACACATGGGGTTTGTCCTAGCGCTCTTCATAATAGCCCCCTACAGCAAGCTGGTACATATACCATATAGACTTCTATCACTAGCTAGGAGCAGGGCTGATGCTGGGACATAGATCCGTTATAGTGCTGAGCCTTATTTATATAACAGCTCATAGGATATAGGTGGAGCTTTTGGAGAAGAAATACATACCCAAGCTCGGTAGAAGTGTTTCACCAATAGGGCTGGGAACCGGTGGCAAGAGCACCGATAGATCTCTGGAGGCTGTGTGGGTTGAGGGCATTGTGAGGGCCTTTCAGCTAGGGATCACTCTTATCGATACTGCAGAGATATATAGCGGTGGTTTTGCCGAGGAGGCTGTTGGGAGGGCCATGAGGGTTTGGGGAGGCAATAGGGAGGATCTCTTCATTGTTACTAAGATACATCCAAGCAATTTGGAGAGCAGAGAAAAAATCCACAGATCTCTTAAAAACTCGCTCTCAAGACTAGGCCTCGAATATGTGGATGCCTATCTTATCCACTGGCTCGAAAGGGATACACCGCTGAGAGAAGCTCTAAAAACGCTTGAGGAGCTGTGGAGAGGGGGGCTTGTGAGAAGTATAGGTGTGTCGAACTTCAAACTAGATCAGATAGAGGAGGCTAGATCTATGCTGAGCCACACAGATATAGCTGTTGTTGAGAATAGATATAGCCTCACCTACAGGGGAGACGAGCTCGACATAATACCTTATTGCGAGAAAGAAGGGATACTGTACCTTGCATACACACCCCTCGACAAGGGTGTTCTAGCAGCAAACCAGGTGTTGAGAGAGATAGGTGCTAGATATGGGAAAACAGCCCTCCAGGTTGCGCTCAACTGGTACCAGAAGTGGGGCTATTTGGTGCCCATACCGAGGGCTACTACTAAGGAGCATGTGGAAGAGCTTGCAGGGTCCATGGGGTGGAGGCTATCTCTAGACGATATATTGAAGATCGACTATGGGTTCAGGGCATATATAAGGAGGTGATGTGCCCTCTTTTCGCTAGGGCTTCTGGCGCTTGGCCCGGGCTTTGCGCCATAGGCTTCATTTGCCGGTTTGGGGCGCCACGGCTCCCCCATATTCCATATCAAATGATGTGGGGCTGGTCTCTCTAGCTTTGTCTCGGGTCTGGCAACATGCCATCATTCTAAGAACTTTATAGCTGCAGTTATATGGCTTTTAGCCCAGGCCATCCCCGCCTCGTAGAGGCTGGTTTCTTTATAAATATTGTCACTGTATCTGAAGCACGGCCCTGCCTACGTATCGAGTCTTTTCAAGCCTCTCGAACACATCGTTAACCTCTGAGAGTGGTTTGACCAGGGCTACATGGGATCTAACCTTCCCCTGGAGTGCTAGGTTGAAGAGTTCCTCGAACTCATGGGTAACTCCCACAACGCTCGGCAAGATCCTCATCCCGCTTGCTAGAATATCTATCGGCACAGCGTTGAAAGATCCCTCTGTGTGTGATGGAGCTCCTATCACCACCAAGGTGCCCATGGTCCTCAGGATCCTGATCCCCAGGTTATATCCAGAGATCCTTGGGGCGAATACGAGGGAGGCGTAAACCCCTCCTAGCTTTTCCTTAACAAAGGCCTCTGCCTCCGATGCTTCTACAGCATAGTCGGCTCCTAGCTTTTTCACAAACTCGATCCTCTCGACGCCAACATCGATTCCAACTACTGTGTAGCCGAAGGCCTTTGCTATCTGAACAGCGTAGTGCCCGAGACCTCCGGCAGCCCCTACGATTGCTATGGGCTTCCCAGGGGGTATTCTAGCCTCTGTTACGAGCTTTCTCACAGCTCCATATGCTGTTACCCCTCCACAGAGCATTCCTGCAACATCCACGTCGGAGAGCTCTTTGGGGATTTTTGGTGCAGCCTTCTCAGAGATCAACGCGTACTCGGCATAGGTTCCATTAACATGCACCGAGGTGATCTTAGCATTGACGCACCAGTGCGGATACCCCGAGAGACAGATCTCGCAAGTGCCGTCCCAATCGTTCATCCACGGAACACCGACCCTATCTCCCCTCTGCAGCCTCGTGACACCGGGGCCCACTTCCTCCACCACCCCCACCCCCTCGTGACCAAGGATCCTAACGTTAAACGCCTCCATAGCTATCTTAACGAGAGGCCAGTCGCCCTTCCACTGGTGGAGATCTGTGTGGCAAACCCCAGTGACCCTCAGCCTCACGAGAACCTCTCCGGGCCCGGGCTGTGGTTTGGGAACATCTTTTATTGAGAGGGGCTTGCCCCAATCATCTATATATGCTGCTCTCAAGCTATCACTGCTTAGTATTATCGCTTCCACGCAATATATGCTTTATCTTTTATTTATTGTATTAATAGTGATATATTAATAGTGATATTAGGGTAGTTCTTTAAATGTTTTAACTTGTTGCAGGAGTTCGCGATCTTCCCTCGGCTTCAGGGATCCTCAGGCTAATAAGGCTCTCATACATCACTATACGGGGGATATCTTGGCAGAGGTCGTTCCTCCTGAGCTTGAGCAGTACGCTGCGAAGCTTCAACAGCTCAGGGCAAGGCTTGGGCAGGTTCAGGCTGAGAAGGGCGTTATTCAGGCCGAGCTGAGGGAGATCGAGAGGGCTCTTGAGCTTCTAAAGATAGCTGCCCCAGATGCTACTGTGTTTAAGAGCGCTGGGCACCTTATTGTGAGGGTTAGTAAGGAGGATGCTGAGAAGGAGCTGAGCGATAGGAAGGATATTCTTGAGCTCAGGCTCAAGGCTCTTGAGAGGCAGGAGTCCAGCCTCAACTCAGAGATAAAGGATCTCGAGGCAAGGGTAAACGAGATCATGGGAAGATACTATGGAAAGAAGGGTGGGGGAGGCTAGCGAGGGTTTTTTAGAGGATCTAGCCTCTAGCGTTGAGAAGAGGATCGAGAGTGAGATTAGGAGGAGGCTTGGCAAGAAAGCACAGTACGTGGCAACCATAAGGGTTGCTAGATCAGGTGATGGAATAGATCTAGGGATAGATCTCCAGGTTTTCTCCCACATCCCCGTTGAGAGAGGGGGTCTTTTGGGAATTGTTGACGAGGTGATCGATTCTGGATTTAGCGAGGCTGAGGAGAGAATTAAAAGATCTAGGGAGAGAGCTGGAGGAGATCTCGAGGGTAAAGAGGGTAGCAGTGGCTTCGCACCCATCGGCAGATCCTGATTCCATAGCATCTGCCCTCTCGATCTCCCTGATCTCTATCAGATCATCTGGAAAGCCAGCCTGCTTCATAGCCAAGGAAGGGTTAGACCTAGCAGCAAAGCCGATCTTCCAGGAGATGCTCTCCAAAGGCTATATAGAGGAGTGCCCAGAGATCTTCACCACAAAAGACTGGATCCTTGTTCTCGTGGACACACCATCGTGCTCAAGATCCAGGATAGAGTGCGGAGCTTTTGAAAAGACATATATAGTAGATCACCACATATCCCTCGAAGCCCAGGCAGGGGTGAGGGGGGTTATAGAGGGGGAGGCCTCCTCAGCAACAGAGCTGTGTGTGATCATGCTTGAAGAGCTCTCCATAGACAAGATCCCTGGCGATGCTGCCAACATGATCCTAGCCGGGATACTCTACGACACGAGGGCACTATCTATAGCGTCTATCACAGCTATAGAGGCAACGAGGTTTCTAGTGATAAGAGGCGCAAGGATCCAGGATGCTTTGAAGCTTATAAGAAGATCCTTGGGGATCGATGAGAAGATAGCCAGGCTCAAGTCAATGGCAAGGCTCACAGCATATAGATCTGAGAAAGACGTGCTAGTATGCATAACCCATGTAGGAGCCTATGAAGCATCGGCAGCACAGATCCTAATGGGGGCCGGCTGCGATCTGGCTTTGGTTCTCTCAGAGAAAGAAGATCTCGTGAGGATTGTTGCAAGATGCTCCGAAGAGCTATGCAGAGAAAAAGGGCTGGGAGAGCTCGTTCTAGAAGACCTCACAAAGATCCACCAAGGGGGGTGGGGAGGCCACAAACTCGCAGCAGCAGCATCCCTCAAAACAAGGCTTAACGATCTGATAAAAGAGATCCCACAAATACTTGAGAGAAAAATAGGAAAACTCTCACCAATAAATCCTTAATAAAAGCTTCGAGATAGATTTAAAAACAGCTAGTTAGACACATATAGATAGAAGATAGGCATATTAACAAAACACCCAGCATCCCTTATATAGAATGTTCCTTCAGAAGCCATTATATAGACCCTAACGCTCAATGAGTTTTGATAACCATTACTGATAGCACCAAGCACCAATATCTGGGCTCCTCGGTAGTTCTCTATATTAATGGAGATGCTCGAGATCACCGAGAAGATCTTGCTGGTTCTAGGTATATCAAGTAGGATCGCTATAAAAGCCCCAAGAGGTAGCGGAGCGTTTGGGACGCCCATATAACAACTTATATAGTTCTTAATCACACCTGTATACACCCAATTCTGGTTAGGCATTAAGGCCGCGCTATGTTTAAATCCGTATCTCAGCAGGGAGTTCGCAAGCGCGCTAGATATACTCTCAACGAGCTGTCTATCTAGTGTGAAACCACCTACAATCTCGCTACCACTCAACTGGATCCCGTTTACCAGCAACATGAATCTATCATCCTTCAATATAGCGCAGCCCTGATAGGCGTTATTGAAGTTGCACTCAGCATAGACAGGGTTGCTGGGATCGGGCCATGTTAGGCAGCACTTGTCAGGGGATCACACCAGCACTCATAGGTTCTGATCTGCATAAGAACAGCTTTTCCTCCCATCCATATATAGCCACTATCTGAAGGAGAGATAGCTGTTGTTGGAGCAAAATAGTAGTTACCCTTTAAAGTATGGCCAGCGATCTCGAATCTAGGGCCTATTTGGAGCAGGCCAAAAGGATCTATTGAGACGCTTACCCCGAATTTGCTTTCGACATCCATACTACCGAAGCTTATAGAAACGCTTATGAGGTTGTTGGAGGGGTTATTCACCATAACTATTGGAATGTTTGTCCAATCATCGTAATAAACATAGATGTAGTCACACACGACTGAGGCGAATGTTGCGCGTTTGCAGCTATAGTAGTAATATTTATAAATCTCACCGCCCCCGGGATCTCTTTCTCCCTGCATGGGAGATATATTGTTAAGATCATTCTTTGCTGTTGAAGAGGTGTTTGTTTTGGCTCTTGACAAGCTGGGGCTGGCTTGATCTCGAAGAGCTCGATCCTTGCTCTGCCTGTGATGAGGCTTGCAACGACCTCTGGGCCGTAGGGGATCGTGTGGGTTGATGATATGAATGTTCTGTTATCCCGTGTCTCTACCATGATTTTAAATACCAAGGATGTTCCAAAACCTCTGGTGGGGTTTCTCTCAAGCCATTTTAGCCAGCTATCAACCACTCTTCTGAACTCCTGGTTCTCCTTATATCCTATGAAGATCCTGTCTCCTTGTATCTCGCCGAAATAGACCCAGGAGGCTGGTTTAGAGCTATCGGGGCTCTCTATAGCTATCACGGAGGCAAGGATCCTTACTGGCCTGAGGCTCCTGATCTCTGAGAAGTTCTCTATAACTATCTCAACCCCAGGTCTATTGAGATAGCTATAAGAGACATAGATTAAGAAGCTTGTGGAGATCACGGCAATTGTTACCAGGGCTAGAGCTCTCCTCGAGATCGCTCCTCTATGTATAGCTATAGGGTTCACCACATGCTGACCCGTTATCAAAAAAGGAGCTAAGGAAGCCAATAAATATTTGCTTCAAGATCTTTTGAAGATCCCATTGAAAGATCTGTATCACTATGGATCGTATTGAAGGCTCGGCGTATTAGCTATAGCGAGGGTTTTGCAAGGATATAAGCTGTGAACACATGTTCACTTGGTGGGGCCCCTGATCCCCCAGAATGTTCAGATCCCGGAGATCGCGATCCACGAGAAGGTTAGGATCGATTCCTCGAGGGCTGCAGTAATAATTGTTGATATGCAGAACGACTTCGCGCACCCGAGGGGAAGGCTCTTTGTTCCCGACGCCCCGAAGACCATAGAGAATATTGCGAGGCTTGTGAAGAGGGCTAGGGCCCACAATGTTCCAGTGATATATACTCAGGACTGGCATATGAGGGAAGATCCCGAGTTCAGGATCTGGGGTGAGCACGCTGTTGCAGGAACATGGGGGGCGGAGATAGTTGATGATCTCAGACCCCTCGAGGGAGACATAGTTATTAGGAAGCTTAGGTACGACGGGTTCTACGGAACACAGCTCGAGCATCTCCTCTCAAGGGTGATCAAGAGGGATATACTTATAATAACGGGGACTGTGGCTAACATATGTGTCCTCCACACAGCTGGGAGCGCTGCTCTCAGGTGGTTCGATGTGGTAGTCCCGATAGACGGGATCTCTGCCCTAACCCAGTTCGATCTATATGCTGCTCTGAGGCAGATAGACTTCCTCTATAAGGGCAGGATTGTGAGGAGTGTTGATGATATAGAGTTTGTTTAGCAACAGATCCTGGTGCTTAAAGCATCTAAGATCAATATAGATCAGGTAGTGTTTAAGGTGAAGCCGGGATCGATTGTGGAGTATAGATCCCCCCACCACATAACTGGCTTCTGGTATCCCGTGAGAAGCGATGATCCCCTCACCACAGGATCCCTGGGAGCTGGTATCCTAGTAGAGCCCGGGATCGTTGGGAGGGGCTCTACAAACAAATGCGGGGTTATTATAGATAGCAATTGTCTCGAGCTCCCGGTATCTAGGGTTATTAGGGAGGCCACGGGGATTGAGAAAAGCGTGAGTGCTGATCCATCCATACCTCTCGGGATGGGAGGGGCTGTGAGCGCCTTTATATCGATCGCCCTGTCTTGCGAGGTTCTGAGAAGCTATAGTAGATCTTGTGTTTCTAGAGAAGCTCTTCTAGAGGCCTCTGGACTGGCTCACAAGGCAGAGGTTCTCTCGCTCACAGGGCTGGGAGATGTTATAGCGATGATCACTGGGGGAGGGCTTGTTCTCAGGCTAAAGCCAGGGGCTCCGGGCTATGGAGAGGCGATCGCTATAAGGGATCCTGGGCTCGATAGGGTTTTCTTCACGATAGCCATTATCGAGAGAAGGATCACCACTCCCGATATGCTTAGCAGCATGTGGGATAGGATCTCTAGCTATGGCTCCGAGGCGTATAGGGATTTCCAGAGGGATCCTGGTTTCGAGAGGTTCCTCGAGATCTCTAACAGGTTTTCGAGAAACATAGGCTTCCTCTCGGGGGATCTAGGTGAGGCTATCACAAGAACACTGGATCCGTTTGTGAGGAGGGGAGAGGCTCTGGGCTACTATGCTAAAAAATCCCTCCTAGTCATAGCTCATGAGAGAGGCTCTGAGGATATATCGAGATCCCTCCTAGGCGTTGCTAAAAAGGTTCTTGGAATATATAGACCGGCTGGGAGGGGGTTCGAGGCCTTTGAGCACAACATGGATACCCCAGAATCATCCTAGGAGGGAGTCCCTCCTAGTTAGGGAGAAGCTTGTGGAGGGCTTTAAAAAAGGAATAGTGGTTCTCCAGGGCCTGATAGCCCATGGCAGGGGAGAGTGCTTCGACTACATAATAGGCGAGAAAACAATAGAGCCCGCAAGAACAGCTATAAAGGCATCAGCAGCCCTACTGCTCCTAGCCAGGAAACCGGTTATAAGTGTTAATGGCAACACAGCAGCCCTAGTTCCGGAGCACCTTGTGAGGCTCTCCAAAGAGCTGGGAGCGCCTCTAGAGGTGAATCTTTTCCACAGAACAAGGGAGAGGGCTGAGAGAATAGCTAGAGAGCTCATGGATCACGGGGCTGGGAGGGTTCTAGGGGTTGATGATGTTGTTGAGGGCATACCGTGGCTCCACAGCGAGAGAAGGCTCGTGAGCAGAGAAGGAATACTGGTGGCAGACGTAGTTCTAGTCGCCCTCGAGGATGGCGATAGAACAGAGGCTCTTAAAAAGATGGGGAAGAAAGTCATAGCGATAGACCTCAACCCCCTATCGAGAACGGCTAGAACAGCTGACATAACCATAGTGGATAACGTTGTCAGAGCAGTACCGCTTCTCGTAGAGGAGGTGAGAAGCCTGAGAAACAGGTCGAGAGAAGAGCTGGAGAAAATCGTTGGAGGCTATGATAACAACAAGATCCTCAGCGATGTTCTGCTACATATAAAGTTAAGGATAGAGGAGTTGGTGTCTAAAGGAATAGTTATCTCGATACCATGACCTCTTCTTAATATAGGGCCAGAGGCCCTGCCATTGCTTCCCAGTTCTCCTACCACGGTTGCTGAAGAATATATTGTTTTATAGGCTGAAAGCTTTGCTCTTCAAGGCGAGATAAGGTCATAGCTAGATCGTGATCTCTTTCACAATATCCCTGGCCAGAGGCCTATCTATGATCAGCTTAAGGACATACATATCGCCCCTATACCCGATAAAGAGAGTCCCCTTTTTCCCAAGAGCTTTTTTAATATTATTCGCTATCTCGTTCATGTCAATGGATCTAGCATGTATAATTATAACTATAGGTCTACATATGAAGCTATCAGCCTCTAAGGATCCAGATCCTTCTGAATAAAATATAGTGCTCTCCTCGCTAGGGATCTCTTTATCAAGCTCCTCTGCAATCTTTACCTCAACCCTATATGATCTAGCTTTTTTGGACGCTAGAGGTGTTATATAGCACCTGAGGTTGCAGTTATTAAGTTCTAGTCTGTAGATACAGATCTCGCCATCGCCTTCGACCCTCTCCTCGATAGACTTGTTACCTATTTTCGGGAATATTGGTATAATCATTATGCCATCATAAGCACCTCCAGAGATCCTTAAGATCTTTCCTCTGAAAAGCCCCTCATTCATTGGAAACACTGCTAGCGCGCCTTCGGATCCTAGTTTCTCTAGCTCGTACAGATCGTACCCCATAAGGGCCTCGCCAACCCTCTCGAAGCTCTTGTTAGTGATATAAGTATAAGTATAAGCTTTAGTTTTAGTCCTCTCCCTCCTCACGATCTTCCCTTTAATGGTTGCCTCATATATCTCGAGCCTCTCGCCTGGGAGCGGTGTGAGGCCTAGATCATTGAATCTCTTTAGAAAACTTCTTACAGCTCTGTTGATCCTTATGCCCCTTACGATCCACAAAAGCGGCATGGCGATCAATATAGAGATAGGTATATATGTTACTGGATCATATAGTGGAAGCCCTGTAAAAGGCAGTAAGATCACTATGAGTGTTAAGATAAGAACGAGGCGCATGGCCAGTGGTTTCACAGAACCCATCGTGACAGGGATTATTAGCGTGTCAGAACGCCTCATTGGTGATCACTAATAATATTAAAAAGACAATCTAATAAACCCTCATGGCAGGTTGCTAGTGCACACTTATAGGGAGAATTTGCATCAAAGCTCCATAGATTTTGCTCGACTCTTTATCCGCTTTATAGCTGTGATCGATGTTTCCGGTGCTGGATCTTACTGGAGAGGCTATATATCTCGATAGCACATAGTACTAGAGAGATCCATGGAGAACCCTGGCGAATCTTCTGAGAAGAATCATTTCGGTGGAGATATCCTTATAAATATTTATCTGGATGTTGTTCCATCTGGCGATGCTATTCTACCGACCATGAGTTCTAAGGTTATCAAGTACCTCATAGATTCTGGGCATATCCTCAAGGATCTCAGGGAGCTCAGCTCATCGAAGGATCATTATAAGCCTTTCTTCATATCATGCCTATACCATGCTGATAGCAGGGGGAAGAGGCTCTATAAAACCCAGGGTATGGGGAGTCTTGATGCCCCTATTGTTGTTAAGAGCGGCTCTCACTTGATGGCCAGGGTCTCTGCAGTGGTACCTAGGGAGATCATTGGGGATCTTCTGGGAATAAGTGGGGGTGTTTTCACCACCTCCTATGGTTCTTTCAGCGTTAGCCTCAACAAGATCGAGGTTATGGATCTCAGGGAGCTCAGAATAGATCTCTCGAAAGGCGTTGTGGTTTTCTTCAAAACCCCCACTCTATTGTCGCCCAAAATGCTTCTCCCACCTGTTAAGAAGATCATGGATAGGTATGGTAAAGCGAGGGTAGGCTACCTAGCCCTCCCAGTCCCCGGGCTGATCTTTGCATATGCTCTTAGGCTTTGGAACAGTTCGGTGCCTGAGGATCTGAGGTTGATGAGGCCTAATGATAAGGATGATATATATTCATACAGGGTAGCTGTTATGGGTACTGCTTTGACGGAGGTTATAGACTATAGGTTAGTTGTTGAAACCGCGATCATAGGTAGGGATAGGAATCAGAGGCTCAGAAAGGCTAGGGGGTTTAGGGGATATATATCGATGAACATACACCACAAAACAACAAGAAAGGCCATGGAGAAAGCCCTAGCCCTGGCAAGGCATCTAGGCATCGGTAGGGGGCGCGGGATAGGATTAGGCGATGTGGAGATCCTCCCTAGAATCGCGAGAAGCGGGGAAGAAAGAAAAAGCAAGGACAGCGAGGCCTAGATGATCTGGATCACTAGATCTACAATTTTTCTCTCAGAAACCCTGTAGAGACCCCTATCAGTGATCCTTATCTCTGGTATTACGGTGAGGCTGAGCAGCTGGATCTCTTGCAAAAGAGCCTCGGGGTCCTCTGAACCGTGGTCTCTAAGGGATCTGAAGAGCCTCTCGAGATCCGAGACAACCTCGTGATAGTCCTTGCTTGACATGAGGCCCGCTATGCTCAGCTCAACCAGGGCCTCGATCCTCGATCTGTGTGTGAAGGCAACACCCCCTCCAGCCTCTATAACGGCGTTGAGCGCTGCTGCCATATCCTCTAAAGAGCTCCCAACAACTATTATGTTGTGGGAATCATGCGCAACGCTCGAGGCAAGGGCCCCCTCTATTGGTATATCAACGCCTACCCCTGTATAGCTGTGATTCCCTCCATATCTGTTAACCACGGCTATGTAGGTGAGGCCATGATCACTGATTCTTGAGCTGCAGTCAAGCCTAACCCTCTCCTCTCTGGTTAGGGTGGTTCCGTGGAGAGGCCTTATAGCTCTTAAAACCGCTTCTCTGCATCCTCTAGGCAGCCTGAGATCTATTGTTGGCTGCCCCGCCACCTTAACGCTTCTCATGATGGTGCTGTCCTCCACGATCTTGTGATCCTCTTGCCCGAGATACCTATACTCCCTGGCCACGAGGGTTCCATCAACATATACCTCCTTGATCGATACCCTCTCCAGATCCTCGATCACGAGGAGATCAGCGTATCTCCCCGGAGCTATAGATCCGATCCATCTGTGGAGGCCATAGAGAATAGAGGGAGCTATTGTTGCGCTCATAATAGCCCTAACAGGGTCTACACCGAGCTCTATGGCCCTCCTAACAGCCCTATCCATATGCCCTTCCCTCGCTATGTGCAGGCAGTGTATATCATCGGTAGCCATGGGAACTATATGTGGGAAAAGATCTATGGCTCTGTATAGCCTCTCAAGATCCCTCCAGCTCGAGCCGTACCTCACAATCGGGATCACGCCTTTGGAGAGCCTCTCAGAGAGCTCCTCCCAAGACGTCACCTCATGATCATTTGTTATCCCCAGCGAGGCATAGGCATCGAGATCCTCTCCCCCCAGCCCAGCTGCATGGCCCTGGATAATCCAGCTCATGGAGAGTCTCGATGAGTACTCTAGAAAAGCCTTGCTGCCCTCTAGAAGAGATCCTGTATCCATGACCTCGCCAACACCGGAGAATCTGTCGAGGTTGTTGAGGATCTCTTGGTACTCAATCACAGCCCCACCTCGATCCGGTGGTGTGAGGCTTGCCGGCACATTGGGAGGTGCTAGGAGAAAAACCTTAAGGGGAGAGCTCTCCAGCTCCCTAGCCATATAATCAACACCGCGGAGCCCCGCAACGTTAGCGATCTCGTGGGGATCTGCAAAAACAGCTGTAGTCCCTCTAGAGAGAACGGCTTTTGAAAACTCAGCCGGTCTGAGGAAGGTGCTCTCTATATGGGTGTGGGGGTCTATGAAGCCGGGGGCGAGGATCTTGCCGCCAGCATCGATCTCCTTGGTGTAGAGCCCTCTGGATCTTCTGCACCTGCCTACGCAAGAGACTATTCTGCCCTTGATCGCTACATCCGCATGATCTATGATAAGGCCTCTCCACACATCCACGATCGATGCATTAGATATAACAAGATCGGCTGGCTCCAGGCCGAGGGAGGATCGAGATGCAGCTACAAGATCCCCTGGAGCTGGTCTAGCATCGAGCACCACGGGCAATTAAAGCCCTCTATAGATATTATATCGATGGTGCTTAAAAGCACAAAGTAATCCCGGGAAGATATATGGATCATTAACCACAGATATGTATAAAAGCCGAGAATCTTAGGCGATCTTTTCGTCTTCTCGCAACCGAACTATATAGAGATGCATCATAAGCTCTTAGAATATATATCCCCTTAGTCAATATATTTTTGGGACAACGGTATGCCAACAATAGATACAATGCTTATCCTGGGATTAATAATACTCCTACTCGTTCTAGGGCCCACAAAGCTACCCCAGTTCGCCAGGGCCATTGGCGAGGCTTTTAGAGAGTTTAGGAGGACATCGTCTGCCATTAGCGAGGAGCCCCCTCCCCAGAGAGAGTTGCCGAAGGCTCAGCAGCCACAGCCCCAGCCAGTGCAGGCTCCAGCACAGGTTGAGGTCGACACCAGCAACGCCATCGTTGCAGCCGCTATAAAGGAGGGTATAGATGTTAGGGGCAAGTCTATAGATCAGATAGCTGAGGAGCTGGCTAAAAAGCTTAAAGAGAAGAAAGCTGCAAGCACCAGCCATATGTAGAACCGATCTTGGTTGATAGGTCCCACAGCTTTTTAGCCCTCGCCAGTGCTTATTAGTGGTGCTCGGGATAAGGAGCACATCTATAAGGATCGGGGTCGGGGCTGTTGTTCTAGTTGATAAGAGAGTTCTTCTGGTGAGGAGGAGAAACCCTCCCTCAGCAAATAAGTGGAGCCTCCCCGGAGGCCATGTAGAGCCTGGGGAGGGGATCATGGATGCCGCTGCTAGAGAGCTTCTCGAAGAGACCGGGGTTGTTGGAAGGCCCCTCGGCGTTATAGATATCACTGATCTCTTTGTTAGAAATAGAAGAGGAGATCTTGCTATGAGATATGTTATAATAGACGTGCTTATAGAGCCCATAAAAATAGATCTCAAGCCTGGGGGCGATGCCCTGGACGCCGCCTTTGCCCCCCTCGATAGGGTTTTAGATATGGATTTAACCCCATCTACCAGGAGGTTTTTCGAGAAAATGCTCTCGAAAGGCTCTTGCTCCATAGAGCCCTCCAGCGTGTGGATCACAGAGGATATAGATTAGAAGCCTGTCTCTCTATAGCTCCCCACAGATCCTCCTGAGATTCTCAGCACTAGTCACCAGAAAGCCCTCTCCAGAAGCCTCGTACACAACCTCGAAGCCCATTCTCGAGAGGAGATCTGGTCTAGACTCTAGAGCCTTTTCCAAAGCATCCATGAATCTAGGATACTCCTCAGTAGACCTATATGCCTGGAACAAACCATGTAAAGAGATCTTGATGCTCCTCTGCCCACTAATAGCTATATAATCAAGTATATCACCACACCTTCTAGAGAGATAGTGCATTATAGTTTCTATAACCAGAGCACCCGGATCCTCAGCTCCCAAACCCATCCAGAACCCAAAACCCCTTAGCAAGAACCCTTTTATCAATAACCACGGTATAGAAGCTCATCACACATCTCTCCTTCTAACCCAGCTGGATAGATGCCTCCTAATTATATACCCATGCTTTTGATCATAGCGCACCATAATAAGGCAATGCCTGCCTAGCAATAGGGGGGAGGGGATAATAGGCCCTACCAGTATGATCGGTGATTTGGATCAGAATCGCTGACCCTCCCCAACCCATCTATTATCACAATACAGGATAAAGCAACACGCCAATTAGGACGGCTAAGGACACGAGAGTCGAGGATCCCTGTGTTTCAGGCTTCCCAATGTTAGATAGAGGCCTCCTCCTTGAAACGAGGATCGAAGTTTAATGTGGTTAGAGAAGATATATCGCTTAGAAGAACTTTGGATAGTGTTTCGATAGTGATGAGGGGGGCTTTGGTGTTCGCCGTTATGTCTCTCCTACAGGCTCTTGTCATTGATATTGTTGCTCTCACCATGCCTAGCTATCTCTCTATTCTGTGCTTCTAAGAATGTGAACCGTTTGTTAGGTTATGTGTTTTGTGTTATCTCATACTAGGGGCTGTGATGAACAAGAGATCTGTCTCATATGCTTGATCTCTGTGGCTGGGGATATGTGTGGGATCGTAGCTGCTAGGGTTAAAAACAGTTACCCCAGATCCCCAGCCCCAATATTCTTTTAGAGGCCTTCAAGCAAACATATATTGACAAGATCTGATCGCGTCTTGGAACCAGCATTGATACACCATAGCCTGCTATGAGGGGCTTTGGTGTAGGTTGAGCCCGATAGCCCCAGAGAATCAAAATAATTGACACAGGCAACCACAAAAGATCTCTATTGTTTTAGGTTGAAGGGCTTGCCTTCTCTAAGGATCTCTTCTGGGATCTTGTTGCTATACTTCTGGAGAAACTCTCTATCCTCTCTCTCGTTCCTATACATGTCTGGAAGCATCCTCGGGATCTCGTCGATCACGGGGTACCATCTTCCACACTTTCTACAGCGGATCACAGCTGTCGCTATTTCTATAGATATGCACTCCTCACACGGGGTCTCGACCTTCTCCCTCGAGAGATCTTTCTTGAGGTAGCTGCACCAGAGCTCGCACAGAGGCTTCTCCCTCCCCAGCTCTCTCCTCTGGTGCCTCTTCTCCTCAATAACTATTAGATCTAGGGGGAAGTTCCTGCACATAGGGCATGCTAGGAGATCTACGAGCCTGTATTTCATCCAACAGCACCCCTTATGATTGAGAGAAGCTCCCCGAGGATCTTTTCTCCCTCCTCTCTGCTAACAGCCTCGAGCATGATCCTGAGAACCGGCTCTGTGCCCGAGGGTCTTACGAGGAACCAGCCCTCCTTCAGATTCACCCTAACACCGTCTATGCCTATAGGATCCCTGCCTCTATATGTCTCTCTAACAGCCTCGACGGCCTTGAGAGCCTTACCCCTATCCATAGGGATCTTTGTTTTGATAATATAAACCCTCGGGATCTGTGAGAAGAGCTCAGAGGCCTTTTTATCAGAATAGGCCATGGCCTCGAGGAAGAGGGCTGTTTTGGCACCCCCATCTCTCACCGGGATGTGCTCTGGATAAACAAAACCGCCGTTCTCCTCAAAGGCGCACATAGCACCAGATCTTCTTATCCCCTCGAGAAGCCTCTTTATCCCCACAGCTGTGTACTCGACATCGAAACCCCTGGATCTGAGGAACCCTGCCACGAACTCAGAGGTAGATACAGCTGTTACGACTCTTCTAGGCCCCCTCGATCTTCTGTTCTCTGCTAGGTGGGTTGCTATTATGGATGCGCTCCTATCCCCCCAGTGGATCTCGCCGTCCTCTGAGACAAATATGGCTCTATCACCGTCACTATCATGCCCAACCCCTAGATCTGCTCTTAGGGCCTTCACAGCCCTCGAGAGATCCTCGAGGGTTTCTGGCGTCGGCTCATATGGTCTCGAGGGCTGTGGGGAGGGGCTGGAGTTTATGGCGATAGCCTTGGCGCCAAGCCTCCTCAGGATCTCTGGCGATGTGTGGGTTGTAACACTGTTTGCCGCATCGACAACAACTCTATAGCTCTTAGAAGCTATTCTATCCCTATCGGCTAGAGACACGATTCTGGAGATATATAGATCCGCCACGCCTTCAAGCCTCTTCACACCGTGCCACGCCTCTAGATAGCTGGCTCTCCTGAACCTGGATTCGAAGTATATCGCCTCAACCCTATCCTCAACCTCATCATCTACCTCAACCCCATCGGATCCTATGAGCTTTATACCAACATACTCAGGCGGGTTGTGGCTGGCTGTGAACATAACCCCTCCATCGAAGCCCATCTCCCTCACAGCAAGCTGGAGAGCCGGGGTGGGGATCTTGCCTGCGTCATATACCCTAGCCCCTGTGCTTATCAATCCCGAGATCCCCGCATAGAAGATCGATTCTGTTCCACCTCTATAATCAGAGCCCACCAGGATCCTGGATCCGGGGCCTAAATAGCTCCCTATGGCCATGCACAGCTTAGCGGCTTCAACAGGATCTAGTGTTTTGTTAAAAACACCCCTAACCCCGTCTGTCCCAAATAGTCTGGGCATGTTTATCCAAACAATATCTCTCTCGAGTATTATATATTGGTTCAAGCATATGGCTAGGCTTGTGTGGTTCGACGCCCTCACCTCTAAGCAGTTATTAATAGCCGCTTCTCTCAAGAGGTTTCTCAAGTCCCACGGGTACGAGGTTCTCGTGACTGGGAGGAGGTACGATGCTATAGAGGGTCTTGTCAAGGCCCTCGGCTTAGATGCTGTTCTTGTAGGGGGCTATGGTGGGGGTGTCTATGAGAAGCTCAGGGAGGAGATCTTGAGGATGGGAGTTCTTCTCGAGGTTATTTCAAAGAGGATAGATGATCTTGTTGCCGGGATCTCGTACCCAAACCCCCTTGAGGCGAGAATAGTATATGGCTTGGGCAGGCCCCTAATAATCATGTCGGACACTCCCCACTCTATGCATGTTCACAGACTCACTGTTCCCCTAGCGTCTTTCCTTATCCACAGCTGGTGTATAGATAGCAATGAGTGGAGCCAGTATTTACTGCCCCACACGAGGCTTGTTAGCTACAGGGGTGTTGACGAGCTCAGCTGGATCTCCTATCTCGGGGAGATCCTCGACGCTAGGCACATAAGATCCCTGGGCCTTGGTGTGAGAGAATATATAGTTATAAGGCCTGAGGAGACCAGGGCCTCGTACTATGCTTGGGGAGGGAGATGGGATCTCTGGGTGAGGATCTCTGGGGATCTCGTTGGGAGGGGCTATAGAGCTGTGATCCTGCCGAGATATAGCGATCAGAGAGCATATATCGAGGAAAAGCTTAGAAGCCATATAGAGAGGGAGAGAGTAATCATACCACCGGTTGAGAAAGCAATAGGCCCGGCCCTTGCTAAACACTCGCTAGCAGTGATAACAGGGGGCGGGACAATGGCCAGAGAGGCTGCTCTCTACGGGGTTCTGGGAATATCCCTCTTCCCCCTAGAGCTCTCCATAGATAGGTGCCTCTCATCAATAGGCCTCCCCATAAAGAGGGCATTGAGCGCCGAGGAGGCGATAGGCCTTGTTGCCTATGCAGAGAGATCCTCTGATAGGTTGGCCGAGAATGTCGGGGAGATCCTTAGGGGTATGGAGCCCCCCCAGAAACCCGTGCTAGAGGTTCTTAAGAGCCTTGAGAAAGATCAGATGTGAGGGTTCCTTAGGCGGGGAGATCCTGGGTATGGAGAACCCCATATACACAGTTGAGAAGATCCTTTGGCTATTGGAGAGCGGGCATCACGTTGAGGGAAACATGATCAGGAGAGCTGGAGAGCTTCTCGGAACACCTGTTAGGAGGGCTGAGGCGCTTAGGGCGAGGTATTCAGATGTTTTCTCGAGATTTGTTGAGAGGAGATGCTCAGACGCTGGCTCGGGGTATAGGGTCTGCATATATTCCTGGAATAAGAGGAGGGCCTTTAAAGCCTTCCCCGTGTCCCTCTATGCTACCGGGACAGTTATTCTTTTTAGGGGTGGCGAGCCTGTTGAGGTTATGTGCAGCCCGCTTCCAAAGGCTCTTGACTATCCATCTGCATCTAACAATATACCCGGCTCCTCAACCCCTTATCACGTCTCCGAGAGGGTTGATGGCTGGCAGGTTAACCTGTACTACGATAAGATCCTTGGGAGGTGGGTTTTCTCAACGAGGTATGTTCTCCATAACATGTACTTCTCCAGAGGGGCTCTCAATATAGATAGATATGGCGAGATAAGCAACCCCATAGTCTCTCTAGCCGATGCTATAGCTTCTAGAGAGGATCTCTATGGGAGGCTTAGGGATCTAGAGGGCTGGTCATTCGTATTCGTCCTCCTAGGGCCCGAGCCCGCGATAACCTCACCACCATATCCCATAGCACCTGATCCTAGCGAATATAGCCTCTACCTGGTGGGTGCTAGGAGAAAGGATGGATCCCTGATAACGGGGCCAGAGGCTGGTGAGGAGATAGGATGGGGCCTTGTTCCACCGGCTAAGAATCCTAAGCCACTTGAGGATCTATATGGAGAGGTTAGAGGATCTCTGACCACAAGATCCCTGATAGCCTGGCTGAGGGTGGGGGAAGGGGATCCCGTGGTCCTCGAGATCCCATCACAGTATTATTATGATGCGATGATGGTTAAGCACCTAAGGGATGCTAAGTCAGCCTCTATATTGTGCTCCGAGGATCTCTGTGAGGATGCTGCCAAACTAGTTCCAGGGGATCTGGGGGAGAGGGTGAGGAGCATAGGCAGGGTTTTCAGAGACCTTGTAGATGCTTTTGAGCGGGGGTGCATCGATGAGAAAACCTCCCAGCTGATCGCCAACACGATCAACGAGATCAGAGGGGGTGAGGGGATCACGGCTAAGGAGATCCTGGTGGAAGCCTTATCGAGAAACTATAGAAGGCTTGCAAGAAAAATACTAGCACTGATCCTAGAGGAAAAATCACTAGCCTCTGACGAAACAACAGAGATCCTAACCAAGGCATCTAGGCTATGCAGCTATCAGCAAGCCCAGTAGCTGTGGATGCTAGTTCGAAGCTGAGAGAGTTAAATATATCTCGAGGGATTTATCTTTAAGGCCGGGTTTTCTGAATTATTGCCAAGCCTCTCATCAAGGTGTTTGCAGAGCATCTCAAGGAGATCGTTGATAAGGCTTCTAGGGGTAAAAGGCTAGCGGCTGAGAAGCTAAGGTACTGGGATGGGGCTTGAAAAGATAGACCATTCAAGAAGAGCCTAGACGCCTGAGGGATAATGCGATAAATCTTCTGATAGAGGGGCTTGAGAGAAGAATGGGCTGGGTTTAAAAGAACAGCTTATCTCTGCATAGCCAATGGGATAATTGCATCCTTACATGCGGATCTTTTAGTAGGGAACGTTTTTGAGCCCCAGCTTATAGGCGCCCCAGTTTGTTGCTACATGGAGCAGCATCACTATCGCTGCACCTGCTATGAATACTGGGAGATCTATTTCGTAGCCTACTATTGTGTCGAGGGAGAGTGCTTTTATTAAGAGGTTTGCAGAGATGTAGAAGAAAAGCTGGTCTAGGATCGGTGCTGAGGCTCCCCTCGGGATCCCTAGTCTTCTCTTTATGAACGCCCCTGCCATGTCTCCTAGAAGAGCTCCTATGGATGATGCCATTGAGTATGGTATAAAATATGGGTTGTCAAGCGCTGCTGAGTAGATCGCTCCAACACCTGTTCCAAAGATCACTCCTACGGCGAATCCCTCGAAGGTCTTTCCATCACCCAGGATCCTTTTCCCATCTATGAAGATCCTCCCGAGATCTATTGGTGTTCCTTTTCTAACAAAAACAGGGGCCCCGTTAGAGGCCATTGCGGGGAAGTAGATGAAGATCGCCTTGAGGATCAGCTCGAGAAGGCCTTGCCCAAGCTCTATCGGTGCCACCGTATCCTGATCCCTACTGGGCTTTATATCCAATAGCGGAAGCTCTAGAGGATAGGCGCAGCGCGATCTTTTTCTATTCTGCTGCTTTTTAATCCCCTTGTTAAAATTAGAAGTAGCCGGTGCCTCTCATGTCGAGAGCCAGGATCCCTGGGAGGGAGAAGTGGAAGTATAAAAAATGGTACAGGGTAACAGCACCCCCTCTTTTCGGGGAGGTAGAGATAGGATCTATACCGGCTGACGAGGACTGGAAGATAGTTGGAAGAACGATAGAGGTGACAATGTACGAGCTCACAGGAGATATATCACAGCTCCATATAAGGTTCAGGTTCCAGGTAGTGGGTGTTGATGGGGATAGAGCTATAACTAGGTTTAAGCTCATGGAGCTTGCGAGAGACTATCTCAGAAGCCTCACTAGGAGGAAGAGCAGCAAGGTTGCCGGGATAATTAACCTAACAACTAAGGACGGCTACGGCATAAGGGTTACTGCGGCTGCTTTCACAACATATAGGTGTAAAACATCCCAGAAGAAGGCTATTAGGAAAATAATGTTCGACATACTATCAAAAACAGCCTCTGAGAAGACTCTCAACGAGTTTATAAAAGCATCTCTGGGCGAGCTGCAGAGCGCAATATTCCAGGAGGCTAAAAAGATGTACCCCATAAGGAAGGTTGAGATAGCAAAGATAAAGCTCCTAACAATACCGGGGCCCAGCGGCCCTGTAAAGGCGGTCGTAGTTCCCCAGAGACCCACATAGAGCTCCTATCCCGAGGGATCTTTAGTTTCTTTAATACTCCTCACCCACTGGTTTTAGCTTTCTGAGAAACCATCCCAGGTCGAATATATTCTCCACAGCTACCTCGGTATCTCTACCCATGGATCTTGCTTTATATATATCCACATGATCTAGAGAAGCCCTTCCAATCCCCACGACCCTGCCATCCTCTGGATCTATTATACCCACTATATCTCCCCTCCTAAAAGGCCTATAGATCTTGCCGACGCTGGCCACCAGGAGATCGTTGCCGTATAGGAATGCCCTAACACCCTGGGGCTCAGCCTCTACAGCAGATCTTATGCTGCCCGTGCATCTATAGATCTCGAGCAATAGATCCGGGTGCGGGTAGATCTTACCCTCTATCACGATACCCACGGGGGATCCTAGGTATATAGGCTTGAAGCCGGGATCTCTGTACATAGCTGTTACTATGCAGAGCCCCGGATATAGGTCACATGTTATTGAGAGCTTCTTTGGGATGCACCCCTCGATCTCTGACATTCTATAGGCTCTTAAGAGGGTTTTGACAATCCCCCTCCTATAGATCTTTATATTCTTTATCTCCTCTCCATCACGCATAGAAAAGAACCCCCTATTCTGTGTATGTGTGGCCATGTCCTTATGCACTTCCTAACCTCAGGCGAGATCCCCTTGATCCACGTGTGGTCGATGCCCCTCAACCAGATCGAGATCCTGGGCTCTCTAATAGAGATCTCCTCTCCATAGATCTCTAGCACCTTGCTCACAACATACTCGTTCTCCTCGGGGGCTATGCTGCATGTTGAGTAAACCAGGATCCCTCCCGGCTCAAGTATCTCTATGGCTGATGCAAGGATCTCTATCTGTCTCTTCACGAGCATTGCAAGGCTTCTCTGATCTGTTCTCCTCTTCCTAGAGGGATCGATCATTATGTATCCCTCGGCGCTGCAGGGAGCATCCACAAGGATCTTTGGAAACCTTCTCCCAAGGATCTCTCCCAGCCTTCTAGCATCTCCCCTAGTAACGGCTATGCTTCTAAAGCCCATCCTAATGATATTCGATACGAGAGACCTTACCCTGTCTAGCGAGATATCGTTGGCAACAACAAGCCCCTCATCCCCGATCAGCTGTGCTATATATGTAGCCTTGCCCCCCGGTGCTGCACATGCGTCTAGAACAGAGTCCCCCGGCCTTAGATCCATGTTGAGAGGGGGAGCCAGGGGGGCGGCGTCTCTGTGGAGATAGTAGTAGCCCTTGAGATACTCGTGCGTAGCTCCCAGTGCGGGGCTCCCCGGCTGTCTGTGGATCTCTATTGCCTCTCGAGACCACTCCAGCCTCTTTGTCTCGAAGCCCAGGTTTCTGAGCCTCTTCTCAAGCCTGTTGCAATCAATTCTAAGGCTGTTGCACCTAGCCACTGGCTTGAGGATCGATGGATCCTCCATGGCTCTCAGCAGATCCTCTGTAGAGTCGCCGAGGATCCTTATGTATCTCTCAACCATGTATCCCTGGTATCCATATCTCTCAGCCAGCATCTCGGCATGGCGACTCGGTTCTACAGAGATCTCGCCGAGGATCTCTGAGAAGCTTATCCCAGCCTTTCCCAACCTTTCTCCAAGCTATATATATGCTCTCAGTATTATCATCGTATATGTTGAGACAACACCATCTATGGATCTTATAGCATCTATGCATCTATTTATAAACCCAACCCCCCTGCCTCGCACGAGAACAGCTATATCGTGCTCCCCGGTTATTTCGTAGACTGCCTCCACACCATCTATGGATCTTATCCTCTCGGCAACCCCAGGTGTTTTCGTGGGAGGGGCTGTTTTGATCAGGACAAGGGCTCTTGCCTCGTCGTTTAATACATACTCAACGCTGAATCTCCTTATAACTCCTCTCCTAATCATGTTGGATATCCTCTTCCTAACAGCTGCCTCGCTGAGCCCCACAGATCTTGCTATCTCTCTATAGGATGTCCTCCCATCTATTCTTAGTATAGAGAGTATCTTTTGATCTATCTCGTCTACAGAGATTCTGGGCACCATAGCTATTACCCAGAGGGGCAATAAATGTTGAGAAGAAGCATGATCCTCGGTGTGTGTTGTTTTTCTATAGAACCCATATAGCTGCAGCTAATATTAAATGGTAATTTTTTATGGACATATTCTTTATATAGGGCGCACCACCAGCTTCTATGTGGTGGTGATATGGAGCACAGATGCCCCGTATGTGGAAAACCGATCGAGATCCCCAGCGACCCCGTCTCGGGAGAGCTTGTGGATCATGATTGCGGTGCCACAATAGAGATACTGATCCTCGAGGGGGGATCTATAAGGCTCAGACCATTCCAGGGGGTTGGGGAGGACTGGGGAGAGTGAGCCCCTCCCCGCATTAAGAGACAGGGCTTTTATCAGGGAAGGCGGGGATAGGGTATCAATTGATCCTGGTCATCTACTACTCCATAATGAGATGGGAGGAGGAGCAGATAGCAAGAGCCTTCGAAAAGCTGGGAGCGAGCCACAGGGCTATCGATATCAGTAGGGAGCCGATAAGGATAGGCCACAGATCCTCCGAAGAGCCCTCGATAGCTATTCAGAGGAGCGTTAGCAGAGCAGCGGCCCTCGAATCCACAGCAGCCCTAGAGGGCTCCGGGGTGAGGGTTATTAACAACTCGCACTCGATAGCAGTTTCGCAGAGCAAGATCTGGTGCCTCTCGATACTAGCTAGATCAGGGATCCCTATTCCGAGGAGCTATGCCTCCTTCGGATCAGAGGCTGTGGAGAGAGGGGCAGAGGGTCTTGGATACCCTGTTGTCTATAAACCATCCCGGGGTAGCTGGGGGAGGCTTATCTCGATGGCAAGGGATCCCGGGGAGCTTAGGATCCTCATAGCCCATAGGGAGGAGATAGGCCCCCAGGCTCTCTATGGAGTTGTTCAGGAATATGTTAAGAAGCCCTGGAGGGATATTAGGGCTACTGTGGTTGGGGATCATGTGATCTCGATCTATAGGATCAATAAGAGGCACTGGATAACAAACACAGCTAGAGGTGCTGAGGCTCAGCCAGCCCCAGAGGATCCAGAGCTCGAAGAGCTAGCCATAAGAGCCTCAAGAGCCCTAGGCCTCGAGATAGCTGGGATAGATATCTTCGAAGACCCCGAGAGGGGCTATATGGTTAACGAGGCAAACCCGGTTCCAGAGTTCAAGAACGTTGCAAGAGTAACAGGGGTGGACGTGGCCGGGATCATTGCGGAATATGTGTTATCACATGTGAGAAGGTAATGCATAGAGATCCTAGATCTCTCTTGAAACAGGCTAACTATTAATAGCCTGTAAGGTAACACTCCACGGGGTTCTCTGTGCCTGTTAAGCTGTGCCCGGTGTGTGGTGTGGAGCTTAGGGCGAGAATCGTATATGAGATCGAGACAGACTATTGCCTGAGATGCGGCGGTGTTTGGCTAGATGGGGGTGAGCTTAACAAGCTTTTAGAGAAGATCAAGGAGTATAGGAGTAGCTATGAATACGAGGATCGGGATGATGACTATGAAGAGAGATATAGTGACGATGAGCGTGGGAGGAAGAGGAAAAAGAGATCGGTGTTTGAGTTCTTCGAAGATATATTTGATTTTGGCTAGCCAGTATATTGGTTCGCCGAGGGCTGGAAGGGTTTTTAAAGATCCCGGCTTTGGCGATCGGCTTTTGCTAGGCTTCTCACAAGACGGTTCTCACGAGGCCTCCGTCTATCAGGATCATTGCTCCGTTTATATATGATGCCTTATCGCTAGCTAGAAAGGCTGCTAGGTAGCCTATCTCTTCAGGCATGCCTAGCCTCCCTGCAGGTATGTCTTTCGCAAGGCTTTTGAACGCCTCCTCCACCGTGATCTTGTTCCTAGAAGCTATATCCTCGGCTATTCTTGCGATCCTTTCTGTCTTTATGTGGCCCTGCATGATCCCGTTGACTGTTATCCCCATAGGCCCGAGCTCGTGTGCAAGTGACTTGACAAGCCCCGCTGTACTCAGCCTCACGGTGTTTGAGAGCACTATGTTTGGTATGATCTGTTTGAGGGTTGACGATGTTATATATATCAGCCTCCCCCACCTCCTCTCGATCATGCCTGGGACAACGAGCCTGGTTAGCCACACAGCGCTTAGAAGGAGGAGCCTTACAGCCTCTTCCCAGTCCTCGAAGCTGAGCTCCATGAAAGTCCCCAGCTTCGGGGGCCCTGTGTTATATATAAGAACATCGACCCCCCCGAAGGTATTTAGTGTTTCTCTCACAAGCTTCTCCACATCTTCCCTCACCCTTAGATCTGCCTGGATCCCGAGAACCTCTGATCCAGAGATCTCTCTCAGCCTCTTAACAGCTAGATCAACATTCTCCCTAGATCTAGAAGTGATCACAACCCTAGCTCCCTCCTCAGCAAACACCTTGGCAACGCCGAAGCCTATCCCCTTAGTAGAGGCCGTGACAAGAACCCTCTTACCCTTCAAACCAAGCTCCATAGACACACCTAAATATACTCCACTCGATGCTATATAGCCTCCACAGATCGATAGCCTAGGTTCATCGCCTCTTCCTAAGATAGATATAAATAACTACAATGAGGGCTATCACCACAGCTGAGAGAAAGTAGAGCAAACCCACAGAGCTAGGGCCAATAGACCTAGCCCCCTCTATAGATGTTAAAGGCACAGCCGTGCCCATGGGTCTGGGATGTGAGTATAACAAATATAGATCCCATGATTCCGGGTTAAACCCGTTTTGATAGTCAGCTATGGATGCATAGCCGTTTATCACAAGCCATAGGTTGATGTTGATGGCATGGGTTGAGTTTATAGATAGATATGCTACTGCAACA
>FWWM01003759.1_pt1 | contig 36085 bp, 34 predicted proteins | sample 2228351 | NCBI WGS metagenome assembly FWWM01 (sample SAMEA103939774, study PRJEB20133) | metagenome
TTGACCCCCTTTCTGAAAACAAATACAGAATGGATCCTGATATAAAACACCCATATGTGGAAGAGATCACAGCGGGTATTGAAAGAGAAATCTTTACGAACGCCTCAATTGGTCTTACATATATTGAAAGACGCTTCAAGAACTTTATTGGTCCTGTATCAACTGGAACATTTGTGGCTAAGCCTTTCATAGATACTGTAACTGGGCAAACAATCACAGCATGGGACCAGATAGATTATGTAAGTGAGCTTTACATAATAACAAATCCAAAGGCTGGAAAATGGACGGTAACCATTGATGGTGTTCCTTACAATCTCCAGACTCTCCTGGATAAAGATCCATACAGAGATTATAGAGCTTTTCAGCTTCAATTCAACAAAAGATTTTCCAATAGATGGCAGTTGCTCTTAGCATACACATACTCTAAGACAAAATCCAATGCTGAGGCAGGCTGGGGAACAAACACAGGTTCCACATCTTTATATCAGGATTTGAATTATCAGATATTTACAGACGGAGTTCCCACTGTTGACCCCACCCATCAGGTTAAGGTTCAGGGTTCATGGGTTCTTCCTCGATTCGGAATTCTTCCTTTTGACCTTCAGTTAAATGCATACTATCTCTATCAGACTGGTAATACCTATACAAGAGTTGTCAGAACACCTAGTATTAATCAAGGAAGGAAATGGATATTTGCAGAGCAAAGAGGTTCGAGAAGATTGGACAACTACAACAATTTAGACATTCGACTGGAAACCCAGATTCCTGTATCCTTGTTAGGAAAGGATGGAAAAATTGGATTCCTCCTCGATGTATTCAATGTCTTCAACTATGCTGGTGTTAGAGGAAGATATGTAAGAACAGGTGCTAATTTCGAGAAGATTAGCGGTGTGGACCGAGGGAGAACAATAAGGCTCGGAATAAGATACAGCTTCTAAGTTTTGATGGATTTTTGAAGGTGAGAGGCTTCGCCTCTCACCTTTTTATTTTTAAATCCCCTTCCTTTTCTTGATTCTATCAAACAAAAATCTCTCTATAATTGACTTTTTCTGCTGAATAAGCTATAAAAATAATTTAAGGCCCGCTAGCTCAGAGGGAGAGCACCTGCCTTTTAAGCAGGGAGTCGCTGGTTCGAGTCCAGCGCGGGTCAGTCGCCCCCATCGTCTAGGGGACAAGGACACCGCTCTTTCAAGGCGGCAACACCGGTTCGAATCCGGTTGGGGGCGCCAATCATAATAAAATCTTCAAGCCTCAGAGCTAAGGTAATGAAAACTATAGGAATCTTAGGGGGCATGGGACCTGAGGCAACCCTTCATCTTTTCAAGCTTATAATTAAGCAGACCCCTGCGAAAAAGGATCAGGAACATTTGAAAATTATTATTTACAACAACCCTGAAGTTCCGGATAGAACTTCCTTTATTCTTGGGAAGGAAGATTCTCCCTTGCCTTATCTTATTGAAGGTGCTAAGTTTCTTGAAAGCGCAGGTTGTGAGATATTAGTTATGCCATGCAACACAGCCCATTATTTTTACGAGGAAATTGCAAAAAAAGTAAAGGTTCAATTCCTTCATCTTCTTAAGGAGACTGTGGAGGAGGCAAAATCAAAAAATGTTAAGAGAATTGGTATACTTGCCACCACAGGAACTCTGAGAACAGAATTGTGGGGTAAGGCTTTTGGAAAGGACTTTGAAATCCTTTACCCTGATGAAAATACCCAGCAGAATCTTGTTATGGAGGCAATTTACGGAAGAAAAGGAATAAAAGCCGGTTTCAAAAGAGAGGCTAAAAAATTATTAATTAGGGCTGGGGAGACCTTGATAAAAAAAGGTGCTGAGGCAATAGTGGCTGGATGCACAGAGATTTCCATTGTTATGGAGAAAAATCCCTTTTCAGTGCCCCTTTTTGAGCCATTAAAAATAATCGCGAAAAGAGCTGTGAAAATGGCTTTGAGCCAAAATTCATAAAAACTCTTCTCCTTCTTTTCATGCATGTTCTTAATATTTTCTTATTAAGAAAATTATCAAAAAGATAATAACCGCACTTCTTAAGAGCATTTTGGATGTAAAATGCGATCTTTCCTTTAGTGTTTTCCAGAGATAGGATGTATAGTAAACAAGAATTGATAAACCAAGAAATATTACCATGGTTTCAATGAAACCAAGATGGTGGGGAATAAGTTTTTTAATGGATGGTAGGGGAAGAATACTCCCAAAAAGAATAACAAGATGTATCCAGTAAGCATGGAGGGACTCGATTCCAAGAATTATAAAATGTTTAGAAATCGGAATAAGAAATCTTTCTAATAGATAAAGAACACTGAATAATAAAAAAAGCATGGCCAATCTAATGAAAAAGATGTTTGGTGAGCCATACCAGAAATCGAAAGATGAACCGTATATACGGGCAAAGAGGGAGTGTGTCTTTAATCCAAAGAGATAGAGAAGCAACCCGAGCAGGGAAATGGCAATAACATACTCTTTCCCTTTATTTTTAGCGCTCATATGAAAAAAAGCATGGGTTATTAAATATCCAAAAAGAATGTAGGAGGACCAGTGGAAAAGGGGAAAGGGAGAACCATATTTCATGCTGAAGTAGGTTTTTATTCCAAGAGGAAGGAACGAAAGCTCGAGATTCCAAATAATGGGGGTAAGGAAAATTATAAGACTACCAGCTACTAAGATGGTCCAGTTAAATACTGATTCCCTTCTTAAAAATAAAAATAAGATTTGCAAGATCAAAAGAGAGACCCCAATACACTGAAGGATATCGGTCTTGAGAAATTCTCTAAGAATAGCCTCATTTGAAGAAAGAGTTTTTCTGAGAGAGAAGAATGGGAGATGAAGCCAGTAACCCACAAATATTATGAAGAAGATTTTTCTTAATCTGGAAAAGAATTTTTTATTTAATCTGAGAAAGTCATCTTTATGCCTTTTAATCACAATACAAAAAGAGATTCCTGAGATGAAAAGGAATGCAGGTGCTGTGAGACCATCCAGGAATACCATTACAGGATTAACCTGGAAAAATAAAATTTCTGGTTTAATAAGGGCTCTTACCACATGCCCTTCTATCATTTTTAAAACAGCGAGCCCTCGGAGAATATCTATGAAAATATATCTTTTTTTTGTATCCTGCATTTTTAAAATTATAATTTTATCATATTGCAGGAAATTTTCCAGAGAATTTTCTTTTTAACCCATAACTCGAATGCTAAAATAATAATATATGAAGAAATTTGTCCTGCACTCACCCTTTACACCCAAAGGGGATCAAAGAAAAGCCATAGAGAAACTCTGTGAGGGTGTGGAAAAAGGGAAAAGATATCAGGTTCTTCTTGGTGTCACCGGCTCTGGAAAGACCTTTACTATAGCCAATGTCATAGAGAGGGTTCAGAAACCTGTTTTAGTGATTTCCCACAACAAAACCCTTGCAGCACAGCTCTATCAAGAGTTCAAAAGGTTTTTTCCTGAAAATGCTACGGAATACTTTGTGAGCTATTATGACTACTATCAACCTGAAGCATATATTCCAGCTACAGACACTTACATTGCAAAGGAGGCATTCATAAATGATGAGATAGACAGATTGCGTCTATCAGCCACCCGCTCCCTTTATGAGAGGAGAGATGTAATAGTGGTGGCATCAGTATCAGCCATCTATGGTATAGGCTCTCCTGATACATACTTTTCCATGTTTCTCCCCCTACAAATTGGGAAAAAAATTGGAAGGAAGGAGCTCATTCAAAGATTGGTGGAATCACAATATGAAAGAACAGAAGCAGAGCTGAGAAGGGGCACCTTTAGAGTAAGAGGAGATATGATAGAGGTTTTTCCCACATATGAGGATCACGCTTATAGAATTGAGCTATTTGGAGATGAAATCGATGGCTTATTCATAATTGACAATCTTACAGGAAAGATTCTTTCTAAGATGGATAGATTAGCTGTTTATCCTAAATCCTATTTTGTTACTCCTAAACCTTTTCTGGAGAATGCCATAAAGGCTATTGAAGAGGAGCTGGAAGAGAGACTCGATTTCTTCAGATCCAGAGGGAAACTTCTTGAAGCCCAGAGACTGGATGAGAGAACCAGATTTGATATTGAAATGATAAGAGAATTTGGATACTGCCACGGAATTGAAAACTATTCAAGACATTTGAGCGGAAGAAGGGAAGGTGAGCCTCCATTTACAATTATTGATTATTTTCCAAAAGATTCCCTCTTTATAATTGACGAAAGCCACCAGACAGTTCCTCAGCTGAGGGGAATGTATGAGGGGGATAGATCAAGAAAGCTTACCCTTGTGGAACATGGTTTTAGACTTCCCTCCGCTTTGGATAATCGTCCCCTAAAATTTGAGGAGTTTGAAGAGAGAATGCCTCAAACAATATTTGTCTCAGCAACCCCTGGTCCTTACGAGCTTGAAAGAGTAAATGGATATGTGGTGGAACAGATAATCAGACCCACAGGTTTGGTGGATCCAAAAGTGGAGGTGAAAAACACACGAAATCACATGGAGGATCTTGTAAGTGAGTTAAAAAGAGTTTCTATGAAAAAAGAGAGAGCTCTTGTCACCACCCTTACCAAGAGAATGGCAGAGAAACTGACTGAATTCCTTTCAGAAAGGGGTATCAGGGTTAGATATCTTCACTCAGATATTGAGACCCTTGACAGGGTTAAAATATTAAAGGATTTAAGAAAGGGAGTCTTCGATGTCCTTGTGGGAATAAATCTTCTAAGAGAGGGTCTTGACCTTCCTGAGGTATCCCTGGTAGCCATACTGGATGCGGATAAAGAGGGTTTTTTACGTTCCACTACTTCCCTAATTCAGACCTTTGGAAGAGCATCAAGAAATGTAAACGGAAGAGTGATTCTTTACGCTGATCAATTGACAGACTCTATGAGAACAGCGATAGAGGAAACTGAAAGAAGAAGGAGGATTCAGGAAGAGTGGAACAGAATCCATGGAGTGGTTCCTGAAACCATTCAGAAAGATATAGATGAGTATTTTATTTACGAAAGAGACTATCTGGATCTAACATCTATTTCAGAGGATAGGGAAAAATATCTTTCTGAAAAAAGCCGAAAAGAAAAGATAAAAAAATTAGAAAAGGAAATGAAAGAGGCTGTGGAAAAGCTTGAATTTGAGAGAGCTGCCATGATAAGGGATGAATTGAAAAAACTCAAAAGATATCATCTTGAGTTAATGGAAGGATGAAAGAGGCGTTAAAAATAAGAATCAAAAGCGCTCCCGATTCTCCGGGTGTTTATATTTTCAAAAACTCTGAGGGAGAGATTATTTATGTAGGAAAAGCTCGTTCACTGAAAGACCGACTTCATTCCTATTTGTCTTTGAGTGTAATGGATGAGAAAACATCCCACTTGGTGAAGGAAATTGATGAGTTGGAAATAATAATAACCAAAACAGAGAAGGACGCTCTTTTTCTCGAGAATAATCTCATTAGGGAGCATCAGCCTAAATTCAATGTAAAGCTGAAAGATGATAAGGCCTATCCCGTAATCAAGATAACAGTTCAGGAAGATTATCCCGGAGCTTATTATGTAAGAAGAGTGGAAGATGATGGAGCAAAATATTTTGGTCCCTTTGCTCCTGCTTCCTCGGCAAGAAATACCATGAGAATTCTTTCAAAATGGTTCAGAATTAGACAGTGCAAAGAGGAGATGGAAGGGAAGAGGGTGAGACCCTGTCTTGACTTTTATATAAATCAGTGCACTGCTCCTTGCACAGGCAATATTACAAAGGATGAGTATAGAAGACAGGTCATGGATGCTATAATGTTTCTGGAAGGAAGAACAGAAGAACTTGTGGAAGAGCTCAAAAAAAGGATGATGGAGATGGCAAAAATTGAGAATTTCGAGAGAGCAGCTGAAATAAGAGATCTAATAAAGGTGGTTCAATCTTTAAAGGAAAAGCCAGTATTTACCTCCTTGGGGATGGAGGACAGAGATATAATTGGATTTGCCAGGGAGGGGCGAGAGATTGCCATATCCATTTTTCTCATGAGAAAAGGTAAAATCGCGGAGAAGAGAGATTTCTTTTTTAGGGATGTTATGGAAGAAAACGAAGATTTTCTTGGTTCTTTTATAGTTCAGTATTATTTGGAGAGCCGAGTAATACCTTCCCATATAATTTTGCCCTTCTCCCTCTCAAATTCACGATTAATAGAAAACTATATTGAATGCGAAACTGGAATAAAGACAAAGCTTAAATTTCCTAAGTTGGGTTCCCTTTCAAATCTTTTAAAAGTAGCTAATCAGAACGCAAAACTATCTCTGAAGTCGAAGAGGTCAATTCTTGCGGAAAGAGAGATTCTCGAGCATCTGGGATTAAAAGAAATTCCGAAGAGGATAGATGGGTTTGATGTATCCCATATTTTTGGGGAGGAGACGGTGGGTTCATTGGTGACATTCATAGACGGAAAACCTTTCAAAAATGGATACAGGAGATTTAAAATAAAAGAGGTTAGTGGAATTGATGATCCTGCATGTATTAAAGAGATTGTTAAGAGAAGGTTTAGAAGAATAGTTGAGGAGAAGACCGATTTTCCTGAACTTGTGCTTGTGGATGGAGGAAAGGGCCAGTTGGGATCAGCTCTTAAAGCCCTTGAAGAACTCGGAATAAAGGAGGTGCCAGTTGTTGCTATTGCAAAGGAAGAGGAGCTTCTTTATTTAAAAGGCAAGGATGGAGTGAGACTCGAAAGAACATCAAAATTTTTAAAACTCCTTCAGAGGGTAAGAGACGAAGCTCACAGATTTGCCATCTCCTATCATAGGATGAGAAAAGAGAAGAAGGATTTCCATACCATCTTAGATGGAATAAAGGGAATCGGTGAGAAGAGAAAGAGAAAATTCTTCTCTAAATTTCCATCCCTTCTGGAAATTGAAAATGCTCAAAGAGAGGAGATTGAGGTAATAATTGGAAAAGAAGCTACAAATATTTTGCTGGAGAGGTTAAAAGGATGATATACGGAATAGGTATAGATTTAATAGAGATTGAGAGGATAAGGAAGGCTATTGAGACCAATCCTAAGTTTTTAGAGAGAATTTTTACTGAAAAAGAGAGGGAATATTGCTTTCGGTTCAAAAATCCATACGAACACTTTGCAGTGCGATTTGCTGCAAAGGAGGCTACATTTAAGGCTTTAGGACACAGGTTGGGATGGAAGGATGTGGAGATTCTCAATGAGCCTTCAGGGAAGCCAATTTTATCCATTAAGAGCCTCAACAAAGAATTATCCTCTTATGTATCTCTCTCCCATAATAAAGATACCGCTTCTGCAGTGGTAATATTAGAGAGGTAGAAGGGAAAATAAAATTTTCGTTGCAAATCCAAGAATAGTTGCCACAGAAACGCTGAGAAAGAGGGATATAATTGCTATTCTCCATCCGAGTTCCTTGCCCATGGTGGATATAGTGGCGAGACAGGGAATATAAAAAGTTACAAAAACAGTGAAAGTCATTATTTGAGCGGAGGAGAGGGAAGAGGTGAGATGAGAGTAGGATACTCCCAGTGCTTGAAGAGCCATCAAAAGGGTGAGCTCTTTTCTGAAGAAACCGAATATCAGGGTGGTTCCTAGCTCTTTAGGAAGCCCCAATATGTAAGTTAAGAAAGGATGGATTAAAGAGTTAAAGAATCTGCTCGCTCCAATATAATCAAGGATTCCGAGCACCCCTGAGCCAGCAATAAGAATGGGAACCGCAAAAAAGAGGAAAGACCGTATGTGGAAGTATGTTCTAATTGTTAGGAAATTTAAAGAGGGGATTCTGTATGATGGGATTTCGAGGAGAAAGCCCTCTGAAGGTTTTCTGAAAAATAGAAAAGATAACTTTCCGATAATGGCTATTACAAGTATGGAAAGAAAATAGATAAGTAAAGCATAAAATGGACCGAGGAATGAGGCTACAAGAGCTGTTATGATTAGTATCCTCGCTGAACAAGGAATAAAAGGAATGAGGAGGGTGGTGAGAATTCTGTCTTTTTCTGACTCTATTATCCTTGTGGATAGAATTGCAGGAACATTGCATCCGTAGCCAAGAATAAAGGGAGGAACAGATTTACCATGAAGACCTATCCTGTGCATAAATGAATCCAGCAAAAAAGCCATCCTGGGAAGATAGCCCAAATCCTCAAGAATTGTCATCAAAAAAGAGAGGGGGATAAGATAAGGTAAAACTATACCAATGGCTCCTGTGAACCCCTGTAAAATTCCCTTCATAAATGCTTTTAAAAATCCCTCGGATAAAATAACAGAGAGCTTTTGTTCCAATAAATCAAAGGGTTTTAAAAGAAGGTTTTCTAGGGCAGCTCCTGCTTTAAAAATCACCCAAAAGAAAACAAGAAATACAATTGCCATGAATACATATCCTAAAATAGGATGCATAAGCCATCTGTCAAGGGTGTCATCTAGCATAAAAATCTTACCGTGCCTGAGCTCTGAAACTTCCTCAGCTATTTTCATGCAAGCACTGTGTCTTGAATCCATAACAGAGTCAACAAAAGTGGTTCCATATTTTTCCTGAAAACTCTCCCTTATTTTTTTGACTTGAATCTCTATCTGAGGATTTATTTTTAGAAGTTCTTTTTCCACCCATGGATTTCCTTCGAGAAGTTCAAGTAGAAGAAATCTTCTGTCAAGATTTATTCCATCGGTTTTTAATTCAATTTTTTTTGCAAAATCTTCAATCTTTTCCTTCACCGGATAGGGAATATAGTCAAAATTCGCTTCATATTTTTGAAGAAGATAAACTTCCATAATTTTATTTGTTAGCTCAGCGATCCCTCTTCCATAAAGAGCTACGGTTTCCACTACAGGAACTCCGAGTATCCTTTCCAGCCTTGAACCATAAATTTTTATCCCTTTCTTTTCAGCTTCATCCATCTGGTTTAAAACCACAATAACAGGGATTCCAGTCTCAATAAGCTCAAGAGTTAACTCAAGACCTCTTGCAAGAATTGATGAATCGATGACATTTACAATAATGTCTATTCTTTCTTTTATTAGATATTCGGTGGTAACATTTTCTGCTGGTTCGAAGGGATGAAGGGAGTAGCTACCCGGAAGATCAACAAGCTCAAATATTCTATTTCCAATCTTAATGGTTGATTCTGTTATTTTTACTGTGGTTCCCGGAAAATTTGAAGTCTTAGCCTTTAAACCAGCTAAGAAATTGAAAAGAGTGCTTTTCCCTGAGTTAGGTTGCCCTACAAGAGCTATTCTTGGAGTATCATTCCTCATTTCGGTGGTTTTCAAAAGGTTCAACAACGATCTTCATTGCCATCCCTCTTCCAATAGCTATTTTGGTGTTGAGGCTGATGTTTTTGAGAAGCACAGGTCCGCCGAGTCCCTCTGTCTGTTTTTCTATTAGGTCCCCTACATTTAATCCCATTGTTCTTAATCTCATTCTTAGACCCCTTCCTCCTCTTATTTCAATAATTTTATACAATCTACCGCTTACACACTCTAATAAGTTCATTTGATACTTAATCTCAATTTCAATTTTAAAACATTTAATTTGATAGGTCAACTATTTGTAAGGGTCAAGCTTCTATTGGATTTTGGAATTTTAATTCAGCTTAAAATTTGATACTATGGGAAATATGAGAAGGAAATATCTTCTTTTAGTTTTGGTTTTTATTATTTTTTGGGCTTTCTCTCGTAGTCTTTTCAATAACAGCGAATTGCCTTTAACCTATGCGAATAACCAGTTTTGCTTTGATTTCTACTCCACGCTAAAGGAGGGGGATAAAGGGAATATTTTCTTTTCGCCCTTTAGCATTTCCGCATCTTTTGCCATGAGTTATGAAGGTGCTCGGGGTAAAACCTCAGATGAGATCAGAGCAGTCTTTCGTTTTTTAGAGGATAAAAATTTGTGGAGAAGCAGTTTCTCTAAGCTTTTCAATGAGATAACAAATAGGGGATCAAAATCTACTCTCAGTATAGCGAATGCTTTATGGGTTCAGAAGGATTACAAATTATTGGCTGATTACATGAAAGTAATAGAGAAATATTACAGAGGGAAAGCGAGTAATGTGGATTTTGTAAAAGCCACGGAAAGGACGAGGCAGATGATAAATAACTGGGTTGAGGAAAGGACCAACCAAAAAATTAAGGAGCTATTTCCTGCTGGTTCCCTGAATTCTCGAACTCGTCTTGCCATAACCAATGCCATTTACTTCAAGGGCTTGTGGGTCAAGCAGTTCAATAAAGAAGAGACAAGGGAAGCAAATTTCCATGTCAGCAAAGAAAAAATAGTGAAAGTTCCCATGATGTCTATGGAAGAGGATGAATTTAATTATGGTGAAACAAAAGATTTGCAAATACTGGAGATGGTTTACGAAGGGGAGAGATTTTCCATGATTATTCTATTACCAAGAAATTCTGAGCTGGAAAACGTGGAAAGAACTCTTTCTTATGAGAAAATTAAATACTGGAAATCTTTGTTAAAAAGAACAAAAGTTAATGTTTATTTTCCTAAACTTACTCTAAATACAAAATATAATCTCAACGAGAATCTCAAAAAAATGGGTATGAACCTTGCTTTTTCAGAGTTAGCGGATTTTTCTGGGATGGATGGAACAAATAATCTGTATATTCAAGTGGCAATTCATCAAGCTTTTGTGGATGTGAATGAGGAAGGCACTGAAGCAGCTGGAGCAACTGGAGTTGCTGTGGGTTTAAAATCGATTCCTGTTTTCAAAATTTTTTGTGCAGACCGTCCCTTTATCTTTTTAATTCAGGATAGAGCGACGGGAATTATACTTTTTTTAGGAAGGGTGGTGAATCCAAAAGAATAAATTTATGAGTTTAGGAAGAACTTGTTTAATTTTATGTTAGTTCTATAAAATGGAGGTTGAAAATGAAATTGGTAGCTTTTGTTTTTGCCTTTTTAACCCTCTCCGTTCTATCTTACAGTATTGAATTAACAGGGTTTTATGGTTGGGATACCTCCGACAAAACTGAATTGAAAGGAATTTCAGGGGCATGGAAATTCACAGGAAATCTCTATGCAGAAATTGAGGCAGCATTATTCGGGAAAGATGAAAAATCTATCCTTGGAGGTTTTTCTGCTGGATCAAGAATTTCCGATGTTTTTCCCTATATTTTCCTGGGGACAGGATGGAAGGATATGATGGAGGAGGGAAAGGAGAGTATGAAGAGATACTGGAGTTATGGCGGAGGAGTTAAGCTTAAAATTGTTGAGAAACTCTGGCTAAGATTTGATTACAGAAACATGAGATTCAGCTCCATAAAGAAATACCGACTTTATGGAGGTTTGACTTATAGCCTCTAAAAGAACTCTCGTCACAATAAATTTTTCAGTTATAATAATTATATGAGACTTTTTGAAATAAAGACTTTCGGCTGTCAGATGAACGAGTATGACTCTGAAAGGATAGCGAGTATCCTGAACTCCCTTTCAATGAGAAGAGTGGAAAATGGAGAAATTCCTGATCTTTTTATTGTTAACACATGTGCGGTAAGGGAGAAATCCGAGGAGAAACTTTTTTCATTTCTCGGAAGAATCAAGGAGCTTAATAAGTTGAAGAGAGTTCTTATAGGTGTGGTGGGTTGTGTTTCACAGGTGGAAAGGGAAAGAATCTTTGAAAGAGCTCCCTTTGTGGATTTTGTCCTTGGGCCTCATTCTTACAAAGAAATCCCAAAGGTTCTTGAGGAGATTAAAAAGAGACAAAAAATAATGGATGTGGGATGGAGGAGGGATTATCAGGAGCTTGACATCGAAATTGTGAGGGAGTCACCCTTTTCAGCTTATGTTACTGTTATGGAGGGTTGCAACAAATTCTGTTCATTTTGCATAGTCCCTTTTTCCAGAGGAAGAGAGATTTCCAGAGACATTAACAATATACTTGATGAAGTGAGAGGACTCGCAGATAAAGGTTATAAGGAGATTCAATTTCTCGGACAGAACATAGATGCATACACTGATCCAGGAACAGGAGAAAGACTTATAGATTTGCTTTATAAAGCGAGCGAGATAGATGGAATTGAATGGATAAGGTTCATAACTTCCCATCCTAAAGATATAAAAGAAGATTTTATCTTATCTTTGAAAAACTTGAAGAAAGTAACCAAATACATTCACTTACCAGCTCAATCAGGCTCCAGCTCTGTTCTCCAGAGGATGAGGAGAGAATATACGAGGGAGGAATACATGGAAAAGGTCAGCATGATCAGAAGTTTAATCCCTGAAATGGTAATAGGGACAGATATAATTGTGGGTTTCCCAGGAGAAACAGAGGGGGAGTTTGAGGAGACTCTAAAACTCCTTGAAGAGGTAAGATTTGATAATCTCTATTCTTTCAAATATTCTCCACGAAAGGGAACCTTAGCCTCAAGAATGAAGGACGATGTTCCAAAAGAGGTGAAAGTTCAGAGGCTCATGAAAGTTCAGAATTTACAGAAAAAAATACAATGGGAGAAAAATAAAAATTTTGTGGGTAAGATGGTAAAAGTTCTTGTAACAGGTAAATCAAGAAAGGATTCATCAATTTTTGCTGGGAGGGATGAAGGGAACAGGGTGGTCAATTTTAGAGGGAATGTAAAGATAGGAGAGGTTTGCACTGTGCTTATAGAAGAGGCAACCCCTCATTCCTTAAAAGGAGTGGCTCTTTTATAATAACATCCACTCCTTTTAATAAAAATTCTTTTAGGGAAAGAAAAATTTCAAACTATCCAAAAGCTATCTTCTTCCTCCCCTTCCAAAACCAGGCTTACGGAAATCTCCCCTTCTTTGTTCTCTTCTGGGGTTTTCCTTCTTCGGTCTTGCCTCATCCACGATAATTGTTCTTCCATTGAGAGAGTAACCATTGAACATTTCGATGGCTTTCTTTGCTTCCTCCTCAGTGGACATCTCCACAAAGCCAAAGCCTCTTCCCTGACCTGAATACCGATCAGTGATTACATTGGCGGACTCGACCTTTCCAGCTTGAGAAAATAGCTCCTCAAGCTGTGCATTTGTTACGTTGTAGGAAAGGCTTCCTACATAAAGTTTCTTAGACACCTTCTTAACTCCTTCCTCGACTCTTAAGAATATCATCTCAAAAGTCGATAAAATCTAAGACTTAATAATCTCATCTTTTTAGACCAAAGTCAAATATTTAATTTCTCAAGATAGGGGTTTTAAAAATTTTGATAAAGTTTGACATATTTTGAAAGAAATTATAAATTTACATATGATTTTTCTTGGTGGAAAGGAGGTAAAAAGTAATGCCATGGGAGATTAAAAGAAGGGATTTTATAAGAGGAGGTTTGAATTTCGGTATTTTTTTAGCAGTGGAGCCGTTGCTTAGATTTTACTCTGCTAAAGATCCTGAAGCTATCTTCTACTCCAACCAATCCTTCCGTCTTTCCAAAGAGGAGATTAAAAAATTACTTGAGATCGCTCTTAAAAGAGGAGGAGATTTTGCAGAGATTTATTTCGAATATTCTGTGCAAAATATTTTATCCCTTGACGAAGAAAAGATTTCCTATGCTTTGAGAGGAATTGACTGCGGTGTGGGATTCAGAGTTATAAAAGGTGAGAAGACAGGATATGCTTTCACTGATGAACTTGATTTTGAAAGACTTAAAGAAACTGCAGAGACAGCTGGGCTTATAGCAGAAAAAGGGAAAAGAATATCTGTCAAAAAGATGAGAGAGGTTAAAACAAATAATTATTATATGGTCAAAGTTTCACCTGACAAAATTTCCCCTAAGGATAAATGTGAGCTTCTTTATAAAATAAATGAGGTGGCAAGAGCTTTTGATAAAAGAATAACTCAGGTTAATGGTAGGTTTTCCGATATCAGTAAGAAAATAATAATTGCCAATTCTGAGGGTCTCTATGTGGAGGACAATCAGAACCTGACCCGTCTTGGCGCAAGTGTTAACGCCATAGAAGGTGATAGGAGAAGTAATGGATACGAATCTAAAAGCGGAGGTTTTGGTTTTGAACATTTCAACTTAAAAGTGGCTGAAGAGCTTGCAAAAAGTGCCTCTGAGATGGCCATAAGGCTTCTTCCTGCAGAGGATGCTCCTGCGGGAGAGTTTCCAGTGGTCATAGCTAAGGGTTATGGAGGAATATTCTTTCATGAAGCTATAGGACACAGTCTGGAAGCAGATGGAATAAGGAAGAAAACATCGATCTTCTGGGACAAATTGGGTAAACAAATTGCCTCTCCTGTGGTTGATCTTGTGGATGATGGAACTTTTAGAGGGGGATGGGGAACTGTCAATGTGGATGATGAGGGAACACCAGGACATAAAACCTTTCTAATAGAAAAGGGTATCTGTGCAGGATTTCTTCAGGATCGCCTTAATGCTAAGATCATGAATATGAAACCCACGGGAAATGGCAGAAGACAATCTTTTCGATTCTATCCTATACCTCGAATGACAAACACCTATCTCCTTCCAGGAGAGAATCTCCCTGAAGATATAATTAAATCAGTGGAAAAGGGAATCTATGTGGCAAGAATAGGTGGAGGCAATGTTCTTCCCACTACTGGAAGATTTGTCTTCACAGTTACAGAAGGATACATGATAGAAGGTGGGAAGATTACCCGACCCCTAAAAGGTATAATGTTAATGGGAAGTGGTCAGGAGGTATTGATGAATATAACCATGGTAGGCAATGACCTTCTTGTTATTGGAGGAGGAACCTGTGGAAAGGATGGGCAATCAAAACCAGTAGGATTTGGCAATCCCACTTTAAAAGTTTCTAAGATAACTGTGGGAGGGAGGAAAATATGAAGGAGAAAGATATGAATATAAGATTAATTGGTGAAGGAGTAGTGAGAAAGGCTAAGAAGCACGGTGCAGAGGAAGCTGAAGCTTACATAGAAAAAGTGAGGAGGTTTGAAGTAAATGTGAGAAATGGAGAGATTGAGATCCTTAGGAAATCCATACAGAAAGGACTTGGACTGAGGATTTTCATTGACAAAAAATTTGGTTTTTCCTACACATCGGACCTTTCAGAAAAAGCTATAGATGATATGGTTAAAAGAACTGTGGAATTGACAAAAGTTACAGAATCTAAGCCATGGAATGGACTTCCTGATGCTGAGCCTAAGGACCTGTTAGATCTTGAACTTTATGACCACTCCATTGGCGAAATACCTGATGAGAGAAAAATTTCTCTGGCAAGAGAAATAGAAAAAATAGCTCTTTCTCTTGACAAAAGGGTAACAAACAGTGAAGGTGGTTTTTTTACCGACTCTGAGAGTGAGGTAGGAATATTCAACTCAAATGGGATTTCCTATGTTTATAAATCCACAAGTTTTGGATTGGGAGTGGCAATTATTGCAGGGGAAAAAGAGAAGATGCAGGCGGGAAGCTGGAGCTCTTCAAAAAGGTATTTTAAAGAGCTCGGGAACATAGAAGAAATTGCAAAAATCGCAGTTAAGAGAGCTGTGGATAGGCTGGGAGCAAAGCCTGTATTAACAAAAAAAGTTCCCGTAATATTTGACAGATACGCCACTCCATCATTCTGGGTGGGGGTTCTTTTCTCTTTGGACGGTGACTCCGCATATCGAAAAACCACTTTTATGAGCGATCTCTTGGGTAAGAAAATAGCCTCCTCTTTAATAACAATTGTTGACAACCCCACAATTCCTAAGTTTATAAGTTCTGCTCCCTTTGATGGAGAAGGTAATTTAACAAAAGAGAATTTAGTAATGGAAAAGGGTGTTCTTAAAATGTTCTTTTACGATAGCATAACTGCAAGAAAAGCTAGTTTCAAAGGCTCTACCATTGCAAGAAGAAGAGAATATAACTCTCCTCCCACCGCTGGCTTTTTGAATATAATTGTTCAGAACGGAGAAAAGGAGTTCACAGACCTATTCAAGGATGTAAAGGAAGGGTTTTACTGCACTGGTTTAAGGGGAACGGGGACTGATTCTGTAACAGGGAACTTCTCTGTGGGAGCCAGTGGATTTTGGATAGAGAATGGTGTTATCTCTTTTCCTGTGGATGGGATAACCCTTGGAGGTGGAACCTTAGATATCCTCAAAAACATAGATATGGTAGCCAATGATTTGGATATGAGAGGAAGTGTGAACAGTCCCTCTTTCAGAGTTACGGAAATAACAGTGGGAGGAAGATAAAATTCTTTAAATAAATGGTGAGGAGGTAATTATGAAGGATTTTGAGAAAATTGCCAAAAGAATTGAATCTTTAAAAGATGAAATGCTTCAGCTTCAGATGGATTTAACAGCAATTCCAGCTCTGGATCCATCCAATGGAGGTGAAGGAGAGGCCAAGAAAGCAGAGTTTCTTAAAAGTATTCTTAAAAAGATGAAATTCTCAGAAATTATGGAGTTTAATTGTCCTGATCCACGCGTTCCCTCTGGATATAGACCCAACATAATAGCCCTTTACAAAGGGAGGTCTTCATCCAGGAGAATCTGGATCATGTCTCACATGGATGTAGTTCCTCCTGGGGAACTTAGCCTCTGGAAAGGGGATCCCTACAAAGCTTGGATAGAGGACGGGAAAATTTATGGAAGAGGTGTGGAGGACAATCAACAGGCAATGGTGGCTTCGATTTTCGCTCTCAAAGCTTTTGAAATAGAAGGACTCCTTCCTAACTATGATGTGGGAATAGTTCTCGTTGCTGATGAAGAGACTGGTTCAGAAAAGGGGATAACCTATGTTTTGAACCAAACGGATGTTTTCAAGAAAGATGATTTTATAATTGTCCCTGACGCAGGAAATCCAGAAGGGACTATGATAGAAGTGGCTGAAAAAAGCATTCTCTGGCTGAAATTTCACATAGTGGGGAAACAGTGTCATGGCAGTATGCCACAAAAAGGAATAAATAGCCACAAAGCTGGAGCAAATTTAATAGTGAGACTTGATGAGTTTTACAAAATATTCGATGCGAAGGATGAGCTTTTTGAACCTCCGATTTCCACTTTTGAACCCACAAAGAAGGAAGCAAATGTTCCCAACATAAACACCATTCCTGGAGACGATATATTCTATTTTGATTGCCGAGTTCTTCCAAATTACAAGCTATCCGAAGTAGAAGCGAAATTTGAGGAATTTGCAAAGAGGGTGGAGGAGGAATTTAAAGTAAAGATAACTTTGACACCCATGCAGAGAGCTGAAGCAGCTCCCCCCACACCGCCGGATGCTCCTGTAGCAAAAAGTCTTTACAGAGCGATTAAAGATGTGTACGGTAAAGAAGCAAAACCAATGGGCATAGGAGGAGGAACAGTTGCCGCTATTTTCAGGAGAGCAGGATTTTACGCTGCTTGCTGGGCAAAAATGGATGAAATGGCTCATCAACCCAACGAATACTGCGTAATCGAGAATATGATAGGAGATTCCAAGGTTTTTGCTCATATAATGCTTCAGGACTAATTTTTTTATTTTGGAAATGAAAGAAGAAATAGAATTTATCCTTGTCCTCACAACAGTTCCATCCATGGAAAAAGGAGAAGAAATCGCAAGGAAACTTGTGGAAGAGAGAGTTTCAGCCTGTGTGACAGTTGTTTCTTCAGAAGCATCCTTTTACTGGTGGGAGGGAAAGATAGAGAAAGAAAAGGAGTTTTTTCTTTTTATAAAGACCAAAAGATCCCTTTACAAAAAACTTGAGGAATTGATTCTTTCTCTTCACCCCTACACTGTTCCAGAGATAATTGCTCTTCCAATTTTTGAAGGATTTGAAAAATATCTTAACTGGTTAAAAAAAGAAACGGTTTAAATAAAGTAAAGAGAGATTTCATCTTTTAAAAAGATTCTTCACCACAAAGAAAATATTCTCCTTTCTTTCCCTCAACCTTCTATAGAAATAAGGTAGCCAGTGGGTTCCAAAAGGAACATAAACCCTCATTCTGTAACCTTCTTGAGTCAATCTTTCCTGGGTCTTGGGTCTTATTCCAAAGAGCATCTGGAATTCAAAATCTTTTGGGCTCTTTCCCATCTCCTTAGCCATTTTTTTCACGCTGTTTATAAGGTATGTATCGTGGGTGGCAATTGCTGGATAATTTCCATTCTCAAAAAGAAGCTTGCAGATTTGCAAAAAACTCTCTCTTATCTCCTTCATTTTCTTATAAGCTATTTCAGGAGGCTCCTTGTAAGCACCTTTACAAATCCTTATCCTTGCTCCCATCTGATTTAGCTCCTTAATGTCTTCCACGCTTCTTTTCAGATAAGCCTGGATAACTACCCCAACATTTTTGAAATCCTTAAAGACCTCTTTGAATAGGTCAAGGGTTTTCTGGGTGTAAGCAGAGCCTTCCATGTCGATTCTGACAAAGTTGTCTGATTCTTTTGCTTTGGAGGCAATTCTTTTTATATTTTCCAGACAAAATTTATAATCGATATCCAGACCCATCTGGGTAAGCTTCAATGACACATTAGAGTCAATTCCCTCTTTTGCTATAACATCTAAGAGCTCCAGATAGGAATTGATAGCATTTTCCGCTGTTTTTATATCTGTAACATTCTCACCGAGAATATCTAGGGTCGCCATAATTCCTTTCTCATTTAGTTTTCTCACAGCTTTTACTGCATCCTTCACCCTTTCTCCTGCCACAAAAGCTCTTGCAAAATATGTTAATATACTCATAATGCCTCCCTCTCAATTAAAAATATCAAAGAAGATAGTATTTTATTTACAGAAAAAAATCAAGATTTCATTTTATGATTTCTTACGGATTCCTTCAGTTCATTTTTGACTTCTCCATCAGGCAGATTTCCTTACATCTTAAGAAAGTTTCATTTTCGTGACTCAAAGAGCTGACATTTGACAACAAATTTTTCTTGAGGCTAATTTTTTAATGATTTATCTTAGAGTCTATCAAAGAAAAATGAAGAAATTAAACAAAACAATTATAACCATGTTTATTGGATTTACTTCCTCTTAGGGGAAGAGGTAAATGTTCAAAGGATTTTATTAGAAGAAACAATAAATTTGGCGATGGAAAACAATCCAACAGTTTTAACTACAAAAAGGGGTTTGAAGCTGCTACTGCCAGAAAACTTCAAATGAACGCCATTCCGGATATAGAATTAGAAGGGGAATGGGGAGACATTCCTTTTGGTAGTTTTTATCAAAAGCGGAAGAAGCTAAAATCGGACTATTCTAGCCATTAGAATTTCCTGGCAAAAGACGCTTAAAAGCTAAAATAGGAAGAGACGAAGAAAAAATTGCGAAAATAAGATGGGAAAGAGAAAAAAATTAGTCACAGCTGAAGTTATAAAAGCATATTACAAAGTGGTCCTCTATCAAAAAATAGTTAATGGGATTGAAGAAATTATCCATGTCTAAGAATGAAATGATAGAGGCGAAAAAAGAACTTTTCCTACAAAAGAGAGATTTTCTTTTGGGTCGTAAAGCGAATTCACCCCTTATTCTCACTTCTGAACTTGTATATACACCTTATGAAGATTCTGAATAAAGAAGAACTTTGTTCTTTTAGATGCAGGATTTTTCTCGGAAGAGAATATAAAAGGCTTTATGAAAGTGAGATAGCATTTTTGATAAGGCAACCAGCTGGAAGGATGGTTCATAGAAAGCTAAAAGAGGGAGAGTTAGGGAGATTGGAAAGGTATTTGAATGCGGTTAGATATGAGAAGGGGGCATTGTTTATAAGGGGAAAGGTGATGGAACTTTATGGGAAGGAGGTTTATGGATACATGTTTTAGATCCTGAAAAGAAGAGCAGGGAGAAAAAGAGGGTATTGATGGGAGGCACGGGACAGGCAGGGATGACATAGATTACATGTTAGCGAAGCAAGGGGCAATGATACTCATATCCTCGTTAAGGATAGAGAAGGAGGAAGTGGTTCCATACTATTTATGAGGCACAAAGTAGAAAAATTGTTTGGGATTCTCAAGGAGGACCTTGAGATTTTACCGCTTAGAATCCACAAAGAAAAGGAGCTAAAAAAGAAGATTTGAGAAGAATACACAGTAGAGGAAGCGTTAATGAGGATGAGGAATCTCAAGCGCAAGGTATATGAAAAAGCTCTCTTGATTCAGAGTTAACAAAACAATAGAATGAAATAGCAGAAAAATTAGAAATCATAGTGCCTAAAAAAGTGGGAATTTATTTGTCCGATTCCCTGAAAACAGGGAAAATGATTAAGAACCATAAGTGATATACTAATTCCAACACCTGATAGACAAAGAATACCTCAGAACAATTAGCAAAAATAAAAATTTTTGAGGCACCGAATCAGATAAGTAGAGAAAATGGCATGAGGCGAATAATAATGGAATGCAATGTCTGTGGAAGGGATATCGGCAGTTTTGTTAATGAGGCGAAGAATAAAATACAGGATGTAGAGAAATCGCTACCTTCAGGATATTTTATTGAGTGGGGAGGGAAATTTGAAAATCAGCGAAGAGCAATGCGAACCTTGTCATTAGTTGTGCCGATAGTTTTTTATGTTAATTTCTGCTTTTGGTTCATTGAAACCTTCACTTTTAGTGATACTGAATCCTCCCTTCTCTTTGGCTGGGGAAATACTTACAGTGTTAATTTTCAAGATTACTTTAAGTGTATCTGCTGTAGTTGGTTTTATAGCTCTTTTTGGGACTGCAGTGGAAAATGGGGTGGTTCTGGTCTCATTTTTTTAATTCAATTAAGAAAAGAAGGATTAACAATCAGAGATGCCATTATACCAGGATGCCAGTTGGGATTGGGACCGTTGCTTATCACAAGTTTAACCACTATATTAGGGATAATACCTTTGGTGTTGTCAACCAGAAGAGGAGAAGAAATACAGAGATTCCTTGCAGGAGTTATCCTCGCAGGGCTAGTCTCTTGCTGGTGTCTCACTTTATTAGTTCTTCCAGCATTATATGGATGGTTTGAAAAAGATTTCTGGGCTTAAAAGTTTAAGTTCATTATGGTTGGATTTAGAAGAGAAAGTAAGAGGTTATCCAGAGGAAAATAAAAGGTTTTTATTTGAGAGAATTTTTTGGTAGAGATAAAAAAGAGAACAGAGAGAGTTTACATAGTTTTTACTTTGTGCGAGGACTGGTTAGCTGAGAAGCGATTTTGGAAGAAAAAATTTTGCTCGGTGAGGAAAGTTGATTTAATTCTATTTTTAGTGAAAAATTAAATATTTGAAAATTTATATGAGGTGAAATAATGGGTAAAATCAAAGTTATTCAGCAAGGTTTGGGAGAGATAGGAAAGGGTATATTGAGAGGATTCATAGAGAGGGGTTACGAAGTAGTGGGAGCAGTGGATGTTAGGGAGGATCTTGTAGGGAAAAAATTGAGAGACATAGGAATTACAGGTGAAGCTGAGAATTTGACCATTGAAAAGGACTGGAGAGATATTGTCAAAAGAGAAAAAGTGGATCTTCTTTCCAACTCCACTCTTTCCAGTTTTTTGGACCTTCTTCCCGAGCTGGAAGAGATGATAAAGAGTAGTGGATTTAGAGCGATTATTTCCACTTGTGAGGAACTCTCCTTCCCTTACCTTCGATTCTACAATCATGCATGTTCTCTTGACGAAGCGCTCAAATTAAAAAATATTTCTCTTCTTGCAACTGGAGTTAATCCAGGGTTTGTTATGGATACTCTGCCTCTTGTAGCCACAGCGCCATGTTTGAGTGTGGAAAGAATAGAGGTGGAAAGGGAAATGAATGCTTCAAAAAGAAGGGAGGCCTTTCAGAGAAAAATTGGAGCTGGGACAACAGTGGATGAGTTTAAAAAGCTTGTGGAAAATGGGAAAATAAGACATGTTGGTTTGTCCGAGTCCACAGCCATGATTGCAGTAGGCTTAGGGTATGATTTTCAGGATAAGGATTTGAAGATAGAAGAGAGTATTCCTGAACCAATTATAGCCAAAAATAATGTTAAGACACAGTTTTTGGAGGTTAAAGAAGGTAATCCTTCTGGTGTTTATCAAAGCTCGTACTGCTTGTATAAGGAGAAAAAGATCATCTCCCTTAAGTTCAGAGCTGCAGTGGACATTGAGGAGTCATACGATTCTGTGAAGGTCTTTGAGAAAGGGAAAACAGAACCTTCCATCCATTTGAAAGCAGTAGGCGGGGTATTCGGAGATAGTGCCACAGTGGCAATGGTTTTAAATTGTGTTCCTTTCCTGCTCGAAAGTTCACCAGGTCTTAAAACAATGCTGGATGTGCCTCCCAGGTATAGAATAGTAAAATCTTTATTTTAATTCTTGCTAAGTTAAGAGTAGCATAGTATTTTCCTATATTTTCTCAGAATGCCATAAAATCTCAGTTTGATATTTATTTTTCCCTGTGATAATTTCTAAATATGAGAGTCGCCTTAGCTCAAATTTCATCTTATTTAGGAGATCTGGAAAGGAATCTTCAAAAGCATAAAGAATTTGTAAAAGAAGCTGTATCCAATAAAGCTCAGCTCATAATTTTTCCGGAACTGAGTCTTACAGGTTATCTCCTCCAGGATCTTGTTCAGGAAGTGGCTTTAGGTTATAAAAATAAAAATTTTATTCAGGAAGTGAAGGCTCTATCGAAGGAGATATCAATAATTGCAGGATATGTGGAGGAGAAAGAGAAGGGGATTTATTACAATTCTGCATCTTTCTTTAAAGGAGGAGAGATTCTTCATACTCATAGAAAGCTATATCTCCCCACCTTCGGATTGTTTGAGGAGAAAAAATTCTTTTCTGAAGGAAAAGAATTAAAGGCTTTTAACACACCTTTTGGCATAGTAGGCATTTTAATTTGCAGAGATTTTATGCATATCTCCACCTCCTATCTTTATTATCTCCAATATGTAGATTTTATCATTACCATTTCCGCATCTCCAGCAAGGGGAATCGGAGAAGAAGATCATTTTTATGTTTCTGAGAATTGGGAATTAATGGGTAAGTTCGTTTCAAAATTTTTTAATGTGTTTTCAATTTATGTAAACAGAGTGGGATTCGAGGATGGGCTCGGTTTTGTTGGCGGCTCCTTTGTTTACGACCCTAATGGAAAGCTTCTGTGGCTCGCTCCTTATATGGATGAAGAATTCAAAATAATGGATATTGATGAAGAAGAGGTTAGAAGAGCAAGATTGAGAGGACTCTTCAGAAGAGAGGAATTGGATGAGGTTATTTTACTTGAAATGGAAAGGATAGTAAAGAAAATTGAGAGTAAATCCTGAATTTGTCAAGAATTTTCTTGTTAAATTCATAAAGGAAGAGATAGAGAAGTTCGGGTTCAGAAAGGGGATATGGGGTCTTTCAGGAGGAGTGGATTCTTCTGTTGTGGCGTTTCTGGCGAGAGAGGCTCTTGGAGAAGCTAACTGCATAGCTCTTATAATGCCTTACAGAACATCTGATCCTGCCTCAGTGGAAGATGCTGTTAAATTGGCACAAAATCTCAAGATATACTATAAAATTATAGATATAACTCCCATGATTGATTCCTACTTTCAGAGAAATCCTACAGATAATAGAATATTGAGAGGAAATAAGATGGCAAGGGAGAGGATGTCCATTCTTTACGATTACTCAGCAAGAGAGAAAGCCCTGGTAATAGGAACATCCAATAAATCAGAGCTTCTTTTGGGATATGGGACTATTTATGGAGATGTGGCATCAGCAATAAATCCTCTTGGAGATCTATATAAGACCCAGATTTACCAGCTTGCCAAATATCTCGGTGTTCCTGAAAGTATAATAAGAAGACCCCCTTCTGCTGATCTATGGAAGGGACAAACAGATGAGGGCGAAATAGGATTATCCTATAGAGAAATTGATACAATTCTTTATTATCTTGTGGACATGAGATATGATTTGGAAGAGATCGAGAAAATGGGCTTTACGAGAGATAAGATTCAATTAGTTAAAGAGCTTATGATTTCTTCTCATTTCAAAAGAAAAATGCCTGTGATTCCTAAGATGTCGTGGAGAAGTGTTGGGCACGACTTTCTTTACGCTCGCGACTGGGGAAAGTAAAGTTTTAAAATTTATAAAGCTTCAAATAAGAGGTTAAAAATGTCAACAATTTATGTGGTTGCAACTCCAATAGGTAATCTTGAAGACATAACTTTGAGGGCTTTGAAAATACTTAAGGAGGTTCCTATAATCTTTTGCGAGGATACACGGGAATCCATTAAACTTTTAAAGAAATATGGAATAAAGGCGAAGCTTATAAGTTATTACAAACCAAAGGAGAAAGAGAGAATCCCCTGGATTCTGAGAGAGTTGAAGAGTGGCAAGGACTGTGCATTAATAGCTGACTCTGGGACCCCTTTGCTTTCCGATCCCGGAGCGCTTCTTTTAAGAGAGGCTCTCAAAGAAGGGATAAAAGTGGTCCCTATTCCAGGGGTATCCGCTGTTACCGCTGCTTTGATGGTATCAGGATTTGATGTCCAATCCTTTACCTTTGCAGGGTTTCCACCAAAAGGAGAGAAAAGACTCAAAGAGTTTGTGGAGAAAATTATGAAAATCCCGCATACAGTGGTCTTCTACGAGAGAGCGGATAGGGTTAAAAGCCTAATAGAAATAATTTCCGAAAAAGACAGGAAAAGAGAAATTGTGATGGGCAGAGAAATGACAAAAATTTTCGAAGAATTTTTAAGGGGGAATGCGGAGGATTTACTGGGAGAAATAAAGGAGAGGGAGTTAAAAGGCGAGATCACTATAGTCATGGAAGGGAGAAAGGAGAAAGAGACCCAAAGCAAAAGGATGTTAAAAGATATTTTAAAAATTTTATATGTCAAATATAAAGTTCCAAAGCCAATTCTCAAACACTTGACAAAATTATACTAAAGTAATATATTATAAATGGACTAAGAAAATTAAGGAGGCGATAAGATGACACTGATTCGATGGGATCCTTGGAAAGACTTAATAGCTCTCCAAGAGAGGATGAGCAGGCTTCTGGACGAGAGCTTTGGTAGAACGAGGAGGGAGGAAGGGCTTGTCTCTGGTGCATGGACACCTGCTGTTGACATTTATGAGACTGAGAATTCTCTTGTGGTAACAGCTGAGATTCCAGGGATAAGTGAGAAGGATATAGAAGTTAAAATAGAGAACAACCAGCTGATAATAAAAGGTGAGAGAAAGTTTGAGAAGGAAGCCAAGGAAGAGAATTACCATAGAATTGAGAGAGTATATGGTAGCTTCTATCGTTCCTTCTCACTACCCAACACAGTGGACCATGACAAAGTCAAAGCTGAGTACAAAAACGGTGTCCTAAAGATCACCATGGGAAAGAGAGAGGAGGTAAAACCCAAACAGATAAAGATCGAGGTGGAGTAAAATAAAATGGGCTGTCGAAAGACAGCCCTTCCTACCTCTCTCAAATTCTTTCCGATATTTTAAATAAACGGTATAATAAATACTTAGGAGGATTAAAAATGATGAACACAATAAAGACCATTTTGCTTTTAACTATATTAACCTTAATGCTTCTTTTCATTGGAGAATTGGCGGGAGGGAGGCAGGGACTTACAATAGCTCTTATTTTTGCAGGGATAATGAACTTCGGTGCTTTCTGGTTTTCTGACAGAATTGTTCTCTCTATTTACCGAGCAAAACCAATATCTCTTGAACAAGCCCCGGGCCTTTACCGAATGGTAGAAGAGCTCTCTGCAAGAGCTGAAATCCCTATGCCAAAACTTTACATTATACCGAGCCCTTCACCCAATGCTTTTGCCACAGGAAGAAGTCCCAAAAATTCAGCAGTGGCTGTAACAGAAGGTCTTCTGGACCTTCTCTCCCATGAGGAGCTTAGAGGAGTTTTGTCCCATGAGATATCCCATATCAAAAACAGGGACACCCTTATCTCTACCATTGCTGCTACTATAGCTGGAGCGATAATTTATCTTTCGAGAATGCTTCAATGGTCGTTGTTCTTCTTTGGAGGAAGTAGAGACGAAAGAAGAGACGGAGGGCTTGGCTTACTTTTCGCACTTATTCTTGCACCCATCGCAGCCTTTCTAATTCAAATGGCTATTTCCAGATCAAGAGAGTATAAAGCTGATGAATCTGGAGCTAAAATTGCGGGTAATCCATTATATCTTGCATCCGCCTTAGAAAAACTTCATTTGTATTCCAGAAGAATTCCCATAAATGCAGAACCTCATACCTCCCACATGTTTATTGTTTCTCCTCTATCTTCCGAAACTATTTTCTCTCTTTTCAGCACCCATCCACCAATTTCCAAGAGAATTGAAAGACTGAGAAAAATAGCGAGATTTTAAATCAAGGATTTTTGAATTAAATTTGCTTTTAAGTTCTTACGTTTGATGAGAGGAAAGAAAATTAAAATTTGTGGTTAGCCTAAAGTAAGGAGGGCTGATGGCAAGAAAAATTTTAAAGATTTTTTCCAGATTAACACCCTTCTTATTTGTAATATTACTACTTCTTTTCTTTCTTATCAAATCCTATGTCATCGTTGAACCAGGAGAGAGAGCTCTAATATTTAACAAAATCACAGGTGAGTTAAGGGTTAGCGACAGAGAAGGGCTTTATTTTCTTATACCCTTTATTGAATCTGTTACAATTTACGATACAAAACTTCAGACTTATAATCTAAGTAAGCTTTCTATTGAGGGAGAGATAAGAGGGGAGGATTCTCTTCAGGCTTTGACCTCAGAGGGTCAATCGATTTCTCTTGATCTCTCCGTTCGATTTAGATTGAATTCTGAAAAGTTGGCTGAATTTCATAGGACTATTGGCAAAGCATACTTACAAAACATAGTGAAGCCTCAGGTAAGAAGTGAGGCAAGGCTTGCTGTTTCTTCATTTTCCTTGATGGAGTTATATACAACCAAAAGAGAAGCTCTGCAAAAACTCATTGAAGAAAGGTTAAAAAATATATTTCCCCGATATAATATAATTCTTGATAGTGTGATTGTGAGGGATTTGAGGGTCTCCGAGAAATTTGAGAAAATTCTTGAGGAGAAACAGATTGCTCAGCAGGAGGCAGAAAGGATGAAACATGTTCTTGAGAAGGAGGAAAAAGAGAAACAGAGGAAAATAATAGAAGCGGAAGGGGATGCCGAAGCAATAAGAATAAAAGGTCAGGCTCTCGCTCGCAATCCAGCTCTTATTCAGTATGAATATGTTCAGAAGATTTCTCCAAATGTGCAGGCAATAATTACAGATGGAAGATCGATTTTTTCTCTCACAGATCTTTTGAAGGGAAAAGAAGAGAAAAAATAAATTTTCATGGTCATTTCCTTGACACAATTTAATTTTTCGATTATAAATGTTTCTTATTAGCATGAGGAGGCATTTATGAGGAGAAGAAAGTATTCTGTTTTAATAGCTCTTTTTGCAGGATTAGGGTTATTTATAGCCTGTGGACAGCTCAGCCTGAACAACTTGAAAGCTAATTATCATTTTAAAAAAGCTAACAAGTTTTACGCTGATCAAGCTTTTAAAAAAGCAGTTCAGGAATATGAGCTTGCACTAAAGTTTAACCCAAAGTTAGCAAAAGCCTATCTTTATCTCGGGTTATCTTATCAAATCCTCTACAAACCAGGCTTAGAGACGCAGGAGAATAAAAAATACGCAGATAAGGCTATTTATAATTTGAAGAAAGCAAGAGAATTTGAGCCTGATAATGAGGATATTATTCTTGCTCTCGGGGAGACTTATAACAGACTCCGCAATTTTGAAGAAGCTGAGAAATGCTATCTCGAAATCCTTAATAAACATCCTGACAAACCCAATTATTATTATGTTGTTGCCCAGTTTTATAATAATTTTGGCAAGATAGATAAAGCTATAGAGATGTTTGAAAAGAGGATTTCCCTTGATTCCAACAACCCGGAAGGGTATAAATATCTCGCCAATTTCTATTATAATGACCTTCTCAACAAAGCTCAGGACAAAGAAACAGGAAAACAGTATATTGATAAGGCAATAGAACTCTTTGAGAAAATGATTTCCCTTGACCCGAATAATCATGAGAATTACTATGCACTGGGAGTGGCATGCTGGGCAAAGAGTTACAGAGTTATTCCAGATGAGAGGAGTCCAGAGAGATTGGAAACAATAGATAAAGGTATAAAAGCTCTCGAAAAAGCAATAGAGCTAAACAAAGATTATGCAGAATCTTATGCATGGATAAATCTTCTCTGGAGAGAGATGGCAAAAGTTGACATCACCAATGAAAAGAAATATTTGCAGATAGCTACAGATTATCAGAACAAATTTGCTGAAATGCAGAAAAGAAGAAAAGCCAAGGAAGAGCTTATAAGAGCTTTGAAAAAATAAAATCAAAGAAATCTATTTTTTGCTATTTCATAAAGAATTATAGAAGTGGAGATAGCTACATTCATAGATTCTCCCTTCATTTGAGGTATTGAAATTACCATGTCTGAAAGAGACTGAATATTTTCTGGGATTCCCATGGGTTCAGAACCTACTATTAAGCAACAGAGCCCTTCCCATTTGATTTTCCATGGTGGAATTCCTTCTCTTGGTGATGTGGCAAAAATTTTACCTTTATGACTTCTTATTTCTTTGAAGACATCTTTTATTTCAATATTTTCAAAGAACCTAACCCTAAAGCAACTTCCTGCTGATGCCCTTACTACCTTTGTATTGAAAGGGGAACATGAATTTGGAGTGAGATAAATCCTTTCCACTCCGAATATTTCTGCTGATCTGAAAATTGTTCCAAGATTTCCGGGGTCTTTAATTTCATAAAGAATAAGAACAGTAGAATCTGGTTGAAGGGAGGGTTTATCTTGATTTTTTAAGGATGCAAGAGCAAAAATTCCGGAGGGGGTTTCCAGAGTGGAGAGCACCCTTTCTATCTTTTCGGTCACAATAAAAATCTCATAGCCTTCAAGTATTTTGAGAAACCTCCTGTTTTCATTAAAAAATTTCTCTGTTATAAGAATATATGCGATATTCAAATTGCTTGAGAGTGCTTCTTCCACAAGTTTTTTACTCTCGAGAAGGAAAACTCGTTCTCGCTCCTTTTCCTTTATGAGAGTTCTTATCCTTTTTATTAATGGATTTTCTTTGCTCTTGATAAACTTCACTTTGTTCTTTTAATTTCAATTAATTTAGCTTTCGATAATATTTCTACAGTATCCTTTAAAGCTTTTAATTCTACCTTTTCAAATTCTTCTATCAATCTTTCGTATATTTCCAGCATTGTTCTTTTTCCGTCCATAAAATTTATTAACTCATAAAGAACAGGATCCTTTAAGGGAAGAGCTCTCGATGTTCCTTCCCCTAATACTTCATCAAGATAACCGGGCCTTAAAGGAAGGCGGAAATCTTCTGATCTTTTAGGAACAAGAGTGTTTAACTCCTTTTCTTCCTCAGAGTAAGATATTTTCTTGATTTTCCATCCATGGGTTTCTGCGATTTCCTTTATCTCTTTTTGGCAAAGATTTTGAAGGATAGTAATGGATTTTTCGTAATCTTCCACTCTCTTCTCCAGCCAGTTCTCTATTTTTTTATCGAGAATTTTAATGGAATTCAAACTCTTCCTTTCTCTCTCGAAGGTATATTTAAGAACCCTTTCAGTCATGCTCCTGTAAATATTAAAACTCTCTTCGTTTTCAGATTTATAAATTTTTGTAAGATGACTATTGATGTCCTCTGAGATTCTTTTTATTGTTCTGGCATAACTTTCATGAAAGAAGAGTTTCAGACTACTCAGATCATGATTCGAAAGAAAGTATACCACACTGGAAACAGCTAACATCACTCTCTTTATCTGTGTAGGATCAATATTCTCAGATGTATCCTGTATAGTATGCCAGTATGGGTCAGGGTGATTAAACATCAAAGAAGGAACGGATACGGTAGAATCGTTGAAAAAATGATGGTCAGAGCCCCCTGAGTATCTAACCATTTTAAAGAAGAAGGGGAACTTCCCACCAGTGGGTGTTTCTATCTTTAAAGAAGAGGTCTTCTCCAGAGCTAACTCCACAAGGTCATTAACAAAGGAAGGAAGGGAGTGAGGAGTTCTTGTCACAACAAGAAAAGTTCCCAATTTTTGAGGATTCTCACCTATCATATCCAGATTTAAGGCGGCAATAGCTTTTCTTGATATCTCAGGATGAAACTTGAGATAGGGTGCAGTGCTATACCATTCATTTAGCCATAGAAAACGGATGGTTCTTTTAAGAGGAGGAATTTTTTTCTCCCTTATTAATCTTTCAAATGTTCTGGCAATTTCAAGCAAACCAGCGGAACCAGATGCATTGTCGTTGGCTCCGGGTTTATAATGATCAAGATGAGCCATTAAAATAATTTCCTCTTCAGGCTTTTCTACTCCCCTCAAAACAGCCCAAAGAGTTTTGACCTCTGATGGATAGAGTTCAGCCGAAACGAATGCTTTACCATAAACTTTCTTCCCACTTTCAATATAAGAGATTATCTCTCTTGCAACTTTTCTCGAAATTGTAAAGCCGAAGCCTACTTTTCCCATCTCACTCTTTTTGGGCCAGAGAGCTTGGTAAGGAATCAAATCAGGATAATCATCCCTTTCATCAAAGGGAAGAAAGGTTATAACTCCTAGGGCTCTTCTTTTCAATACAGCCTCCCTGTGGACATTACCAGCGTAGCTCTGGGAAAGGACAATTTTCCCTCTTACATCTAATCCCTCGTATGATTTTGGATTATCTCCTTCCTTTATATAAATAATCTCAGCCTTCTCCACATTTGCAGAACAGCTGTGTTTTACAAGAGTGGATGCAGTTTCCCTATAACAGGCGATTCTTTTTAGAACTGGCTCCACAATCCATAATTCTCCGTCCTTAACTTTCCAGCCAAGAGGAGTAGGCCATGTGTAATATTTTAGCTCTCCGTCAGAAGGATGGGAATCTATTCCATATTCGTTTATGCCAAATTCCTTGAGTTTGTTTACGATGAAGTTAGCAGCTAAATCCCATCCTTCGGAAGCTTGAATTCTATCGAACATAGAGATATTGACCGAATATTCCTTTGCCATCTCTCCACTCAATTCAGTCAGGAGCTCTTTAGTAATTTTTTCATCAAAAATTTCTTTAGCGATGGAAAAGTTTAAAAAAAACATAATTGTAAGAAAGAGCAAAAACCATCTCATTTTTTGCCTCCAGAATAGAATTTTATAAAACAAATCACTCCATTACAATTACTTTAGTTAATAAAAACAGCATGAGATAAACTTAAAAAATGAGTTGAATTTATCCTAATTCAGAAATAAAATTTGGCTATGGAAGAGAGAAATATAGAGAAAAAAGGGGAAAAAATAACATGGATGGGATTATTCACTAATTTTTCCCTTTTTGTTTTCAAGCTTATAGCTGGGATATTTGGGAGAAGTCAAGCTATCCTTGCGGATGCCTTCCACACCCTTTCAGACATTTTCACTGATAGCATTGTAATATTAGGTCTTAGAATCTCTTCAAAGGAAGAGGACGAAGGACATCCTTACGGACATGGGAAAGCAGAAACAATTGCTGCCTTCGTTCTTGGTTTTATTCTTTTCCTTGCTGGTTTAGCCATTTTTTTAGAGTCTCTTTTGAAATTTTTATCCATATACAGAGGTCTAAAAACACTCCCTCCAACGATTTTAGCTATTTCAGCAGGCATTGTCTCCATCTTGGGTAAGGAGATACTTTTCAGATACACAATTTCTATTGGTAAAAAAATTGGAAGCTCAGCATTAATAGCTAATGCCTGGCATCACCGTTCCGATGCTTTCTCATCTATAGCTTCTACCGTGGGAGCAGGAGGTGCAATGCTTCTTGGCAGAAAATGGGTGATTCTTGATCCCTTGGCTGGAGCTGTGGTCTCCTTTTTAATAATAAAAGTTGGATATGATATATTGAGAAAGGAAATAGGAGGATTGATGGAGGCATCTCCGGAAAAAGAAATTAGAGTATCCATTGAAAAATTGCTGGAAGAGGATCCACGGGTAAAAGAGTTTCACAAACTGAGGATGAGATATATAGGTAGAAAAGTGGCTTTAGATTTCCATCTTGTTCTCGATGAAAATTTATCCTTCTCTGATGCGCATTCTATTGCCTCCTCCATAGAAGACAAGATAAAAAATAAACTCTCCTCCATTCACACAGTAGTTATTCATATGGAGCCCGTGGAGCAGAGGTGTTCCTTTGAAAACATAGAATATAATGTAAAAGAAAAGATTGAAAAATTTAAAGATATAAAAAGTTTTCACAGATTTCATATTTTCCCCTCCCAGAATCAAGCAATAGTAGCTCTTGATATTGTTGTCCCTTCTAATTTTACTCTCGAGAGAGGACATGCAATTGCAAGGGAACTGAGAGAGAATCTATTAAGAATAGAGAATGTTAGAGATGTAATAATTCACATAGATATTGAAGGAAAGGAGGAAGAATGAAAAGAATAGAGGATCATTTAAACACAATTCAGGATTTAATAACTGGAATTTCCCCCGAATCAGCCATGGAAAAGGTAGTGGATTATCTAAAAGATAATTTTCCCAATTACAGCTGGGTGGGAATTTATCTTGTTCAAGGTGATGAGCTTGTCCTAGGACCATGGAAAGGACCTCATGCCACAGAGCATGTAAGAATTCCCATAGGAAAGGGAATCTGCGGAGCTGCTGCTGCCACCATGAAAACAGAGATTGTGCCTGATGTTTCCACTGATCCCAGATATTTACAATGTTTCCCCTCCACCCGCTCAGAGATAGTAGTTCCAATTATTTATAAAGGACATGTCCTTGGAGAAATTGATATTGACTCGGATTTGTTGAATGCTTTTGAAAGAGATGACAAGGAATTTCTTGAAAATGTGGCTTCCCTTCTTGCTGAAAAACTTATGGAAACAAGAAAATCAGAAAAATAGAAGGGGTGTTCAAATTTTTGAAATTCAAAATTTTGAACATGTTCAAAAATTTGAACATTGAGAGAATCCGTGGAAAAACATGATTGGCTTGTAGAGCGAGGTCTAACTTTTCAATAAACTGGCATGAAAATTGAATGTAAAACATATGAAGGATAAAACGAAAGGAGGTGATAGATTTTTAGAAAAGAAGACCAATAGAATGGTAAAGGCAAAGGGTAAAGGTTTTTGAGTTAAAAAGGAGGTTTGAATGAAATTAAAAAAATTAGTGTTAATTTCAATTCTTATTTTTGGGGTAATTTCAGTTCTTATGTCCCAGGAACAAACAGCTGAGATCGTTGGGACAGTTACCGATGAATCCGGTGCTCCACTACCTGGTGTTAGTGTGGAAGCAGCAAGCCCCACCCTTGTAGGTAAGGTGACAGCGTTAACAGATGTGAACGGAAGATATCGTCTTCCAGCTCTTCCTTCAGGAATATATAAGATTACCTATAGCCTTGAAAACTTCGCCACAGTTGTTAGAGAAAATATTCAGCTCAGAGTAGGGCAAATATTAACAGTTAATGTATCCATGAAAATGACAACAATTGCTGAGACCATCACAGTTACTGCTGCTGTCCCTTTAATCGATGTTAAGAGATCCGCAACTGCCACAAACATTACAAGAGAGATGTTCCAGAGACTCCCTAAGGGAAGAAGTTTTACCTCAATTGTCACTCTCGCTCCTTCAGTTAACTTGGAAAGCTGGCTTGGTGGAATTTCCATTGACGGAGCTTCTGGTTCAGAAAATATGTTTTATGTAGATGGAACAGATATTACAGACCAGTTCAATGGAAACAATACTCTTAATGTCATGTTTGAGCATCTTGAGGAGATTCAGGTTAAGCAGAGTGGTTATGAGGCGGAGTTTGGCGGTTCCATGGGTGGTGTTATAAATGTGATTACAAGAAGTGGTGGAAATGAGTATCATGGAGATGTTACTCTCTATTATTCAGGAAGTGCCATAGATGGTTCTCCAAGGGATAGTTTGAGGATAAATCCATTAGACAATACAAAGGCTGAGTACATAAACTACGGTGAGAAAGCCAATCCCGGTGAATGGCACAATTATGAAGTGGGATTAAACCTTGGTGGGTATATTTTAAAGGATAAACTATGGTTCTTTGGTGGATTTCTTCCTACTTATAGAACCTATGATAGAACAGTTGAATTCCTTGACACCGGCAAAACAATGACAATTCATGGAACAAGATGGTGGCCCAGAATACAAGCAAAATTGACAGCTCAACCTTTCCAGAGCTTAAGACTTTCGGCTTCCTTTGTCAATGATCTCTACGAATGGAAAGGAGAGCTTCCTCCTGCCGATGGTTCTGGATCCTCAGACTATCAGTGGGAAGACGCAGGAAGAACCACTCCTGATATGACTTTTAATCTCAGGGGAGACTACATTCCAAATCCAAATCTTATAGCTTCATTTAATGCGGGTTATTATTACACCAATAAAGGCATAAGCCAGCTCCTTAAACCCAATGAGCCAAGATGGTTCTTCTTGACTTCCAATGCTGGAATGGGTATACCTTCTGAATGGGTGAGACCTCGTTATTGGAATAACTATTCATATTCTGCAGGATATTATACTGAGAAATTCATCCAGACAAGAATTTCAGCGGGAGCAGATGTGACTTACTACTTTGATTTCATGGGAGAACATGCTGCAAAAGCTGGTTTCTTATTTGCAAGGCTTGACGATGACCTTAATGACTCTTATCTTTATGATTATATTCGTCTCTATTGGGGAAGAACCTTCTATGATCCTTCAGGAAATCCATGGAGTGGAAGGTATGGATACTATGAGGTAAGGAGCCCGTTTGGAACCCTGGCAAAAGCTCACAGCAACAGATATGCCATGTATGTGCAGGATAGTTGGACAATTGCAAATAAACTCACCTTGAATTTCGGTTTGAGAGCTGAAAGAGAATACATTCCCTCCTTCGGGAGTGCTGAACAGCATTTAGCGGTGGGAAAACCAGCTCAGTTCTATTTCATTCAATTTAACTTTGACGATAAACTTGCTCCAAGAATTGGTTTCTCTTATGATGTTTTCGGTGATAGCTCTCTTAAGGTTTTCGGAAACTTTGGAATCTACTATGATGTTATGAAACTGGAGATGGCAGAGGGTTCCTATGGTGGATTCAAGTGGGTCTCCCATTACTATACTCTTGACACTTATGAGTGGAACAAAATAGGAGGAAAACAGCAGGTTCCTTTCAATAAAAATGCTCCTTATTATCCAGGAACCTACATCACCTCTCTTGACTGGAGAATCCCATCTTTTGAAAGTGTTCAGCCTGATATAAAACCCATGGCACAATCAGAAGTTGCTCTCGGTTTTGAGAAGAAGTTGATGGAGAATCTCTCCCTCAGAGTGAGAGGTGTTTATAAACACCTTATAAGAACAATAGAGGATGTAGGAGTAATGACGCCACTTGGTGAGGCTTATTTCACTGCTAATCCTGGTTCTGACTGGGTAAATCAGCAGTATGATCCGAGCTACTGGAAATGTCCTAAGGCAAAAAGGGAATACTATGCTCTTGAACTCTCTCTTGAGAAAAGATTCAGCAACAACTGGATGGGTGGATTCTCTTACACCCTGAGCAGGCTCTATGGAAACTATGCAGGGCTTGCAAGTTCTGATGAATATGGGAGAACAGACCCCAATGTGGAAAGATACTTTGACCTCTTCTTCATGAGCTATACCCAGGATGGGAAGCTTGCCGATGGTCTTCTCAATACAGATAGAACCCACCAGTTCAAACTCTGGGGTAGCTATTCCTTTGATTTCGGACTCACTCTGGGATTGAATGCTTTCGCTATGAGCGGAACACCTATCCAGACAGAATTCCTCATGAACAATATTCAGGGTTATTATCCTCTCGGGAGGACAAAATGGCTCACTGCTCTTGGTGGAGATGTGGTTTCCAAGAGGACACCTTTCATAGCAAGGACAGATGTATATGCTGAATATAACTACAAAATTACAGATAGATTTACTCTTCAGTTCAATGTAAATGTAACCAATCTTTTTGATTTCAAAACAGCAAGAAATGTTTGGAGACTGATAAATCAGGAAAATATTTATCTTGATGATGCGGAGATCCTGGCGACATTCGATTTCCAAGAAGTAATCAAAGACCACAATCTCCAGCTTGATCCCAGATATGGAATGGAATATGACTATATGGGTCCCATTGAAGTAAGAGTAGGAGTGAAGCTACTTTTCTGAGCTGAAAGAAGCGAGAAAGAGAAAGGGGCTCCGAGAGGAGCCCCTT
>FWWM01003874.1_pt1 | contig 36077 bp, 40 predicted proteins | sample 2228351 | NCBI WGS metagenome assembly FWWM01 (sample SAMEA103939774, study PRJEB20133) | metagenome
GGGTCGGTGACGATCGGGCACACGGGGAGACCCGGCGACGTGCTGGCGCGAGGACGCCTGGAAGACCGGGCGGTGCGATACGCGGGAGTGGTGGAGTTTTCGGATCCGGCAGCGGACGGCGGCAGCGAACTGCACGGGACGGGACTGCGTCTGGGCTCCTTGGACGGCCATGCCGTGAGCGGCGGGCGGGCGCCCACAGCTGCCGCCAATGGGACAGCAGCCGTGAAATCGGCGGCTTGCCATGAAATGCGCGGCTATGTCACCAGCACCGCCGCGCCCTGCAGCCGGCCCTCCCGCAGATCCGCCAGCGCCAGGTTGGCTTCCCTCAGGGGGTAGGTGCGGGTGTGGGTACGGACCGGCACCCGGGGGGCCAGGCGCATGAACTCCAGGCCGTCACGACGGGTCAGGTTCGCCACCGACTCGATCCGCCGTTCCTGCCACAGCAGCTCATAGGGGAACGACGGGATGTCGCTCATGTGGATCCCGCCGCACACCACGATTCCTCCCGGACGTACCGCCCTGAGCGCCGCCGGGACCAGGGCACCGACCGGTGCGAAGATGATGGCCGCGTCCAGCGGTTCGGGCGGCGTCCGGTCCGAGTCGCCCGCCCACTCCGCCCCCAGGGAGAGGGCGAACCCCTGGGCGGGACGATCACCGGGGCGGGTGAACGCGAAGACCCGGCGGCCCTCGAAACGTGCAATCTGGGCGACAATGTGAGCAGCGGCGCCGAAGCCGTAAAGACCCAGTCGCCCGGCGTCACCCGCCTTGCGGAGGCAGCGGTAGCCGATCAGACCCGCACACAGCAAAGGCGCCGCCTCCACCGCCGAATAGGCGTCGGGCAAGGGCAGACAGTACCGTTGGTCGGCCACCATGGACTCCGCGTATCCGCCGTCCAGCGTGTAACCCGTGAAACGAGCCTCGGGACACAGGTTCTCCTGACCGCTGCGACAGAAGCTGCAGGTCCCGCAGGTGGAGCCCAGCCAGGGGACCCCTACCCGATCGCCCACGCGCAATTCGCTGACTCCGCCGCCGACTGCCGCAATCGTGCCCGCCACCTCGTGGCCCGGCGTCAGCGGCAACCGGGGTTCGGGCAGTTCGCCGTCCACCACGTGCAAGTCGGTCCTGCACACCGCACAGGCTTCCACCTGAACCAGCACCTGGCCCCAATCCGGTTGCGGGGACGGAAGGTCTTCCGGTTCCAGCGGCCGTCCGGGTGCATGCAGCCGCATCGCCAGCATGGACTCACTCCAACGCCTGGTAGACCAGGGTGCTGAATTTCGGGTGGAGATCCATGTCCCGGGCCGGCAGGAGCTGGCACATCAACAGCGCCACCAGACGCTCCTGGGGGTCGACCCAGTAGGTGGTGTGGTAGGCACCACCCCACCCGAAGGCGCCGACCGAGCCCAACTGGCCGCTCCGACCCACATGTTCCGTGATCCAGAACCCGAGGCCGAAACCCCGATCGCCGAACTTGTCCCCCACCTGGTTGGAAGTCATCAGTTCGACACTTTTCCGGCTCAGAATCCGGGCTCCCTCCAGCTCACCGCCGTTGAGCAGCGCCAGCAGGAAGCGCCCGTAATCCTTAGCGGTGGAGACGAGGCCGGCTCCCCCGGAGTAGCACTTGCGGGGTCCGGCGACATAGTCGTTGCGGTCGGCGGGCTCGACCAGATACAGTCGGCCGGCCGGATCGTGGCCGTAAACCGGGGTGAACCTTCCCACCTTTTCAGGGGGCAGGAAGAAGTGGGTGTCGGTCATCTTGAGGGGGCTGAAGATCCGCTCCTGGAAGAAGTCCGCCAGGCTCTGCCCCGAGACGACCTCCACCACACGGCCGAGAATGTCGGTGTTGAACCCGTAAATGTATTTCTCGCCGGGCTGGGCATCGATGGGCAGGGTCGCCAGTCGGCGGATGGCTTCGCCGATGGTCTCGTCCCGACCGGCGAAGTACCAGCCGTAAAGGTTCTCCCAACGGTACGCGGCCTCTGCAGCCCCGCCGCCGTAAGAGATGCCGGCGGTGTGGGTCAACAGATCGCGGATGGTAATCTGCCGTTTGGCAGGTTCTTCCCGGTACACACCCGACTCCCGGGTGGCCACCCGCACATGACGGAATTCAGGAAGGTACTTCGAGACCGGGTCGCTCAACAGGAGCCGTCCCTCCTCGTGGAGGATCATGACGGCGGCAGTGGTGACGGCCTTGCTCTGGGAGGCGATGCGGAAGATGGCGTCAGCCGGCATCGGGGTCTTCTTCTCGCGGTCCAGGTAGCCATAGGTCCCCAGTTGGACCAGCTTGCCGTCCCGGATCACGAGCGTGACCAGACCCGCGACCCTGTCGCGGTCGACGTACTGCTGCATGACGGCGGACAACCGGCCCAGGCGTTCCGCAGACATTCCCACCGCGGCGGGTTCCGCCCGCGGCAGTTCCTGGGCCCGCAGTCCGCCCAAGCCGACGGTCAACGCGAGGAGTATCACCACACGAAGCAGATTCTGGAATTGCATGTGCGCATCTTAGTCCTCCGGTGGAGACGGGAAAAGGCGCCAGGGGCCGGCCGGGTGGGGAGTTGGCGCCGCGGCCGGGGCGCTCGCTATAATCATGCTCAACTCGTACTTGCCTGGCGCGGCCGAACGGTCACCGTTTTTCCCCAGGAAAGGAGTGTCCAACATGTCAAGCGGACGGAACCTCGCGGTTCTCGCGGGGGTGGTGTGTGCGGCTTGGGCTGTGGTTTGGGCGCAACCGTCGGAATCGGAGATGGCGGCGATGCAGGCGGCCATGACTCCGGGCGAGTTCCATCGACGGCTGGAGCCCATGGTCGGGACCTTCGACGTCACCGCCCGGATGTGGATGGATCCTTCGGCGCCCCCGACGGAGTCCCAGGGGACGTCCGAGAATCGTTGGGTTCTGGGCGGCCGGTTCGTGGAACAGCGGTTCAAGGGCGACTTCATGGGCATGGCCTTCGAGGGAATCGGATATACCGGGTACGACAACGTCCTGAAGCGTTACGTCTCCACCTGGATCGACTCCATGGGGACCGGCGTCATGCCCGCCCAGGGTTCTCTCAAAGGCGAGGGGGCGATTGAGTTCTGGGCCGAATATCCGGACCCAATGACCGGGAAGATGATGAAGTACAGGGAGCTGGTCAGGATCATCGACGCCGACCATCACACCATGGAGATGTTTGTCGTGCAGGACGATGGTTCCGAGTACAAGAACCTGGAGCTGCAGTACCGGAGGAGGAAGTAGGCTTAAGGATTCCGAAGTTTGAACCCTCAGTAGTTCAACGCCAGCTCCACCTGCAGGTTGCGGATCCGGTCGGACGGCCGCGAGTGGCTGCCAAAAAAGAAGTTGGTGATGGTGTCGGGCTCCCCGTACTTCTCGCGGAACTTTTCCCACAGCGGAACCGCCCGTGAGACATCGTAGCCGCCCTCGTAGGCGTAGCGGAGGCCCACCCGGTCGGCTTGGTCTTCCAGATCGCGGCTGTAGCCCGCCGACCAGACCGTCAGGCCCAGCAGGGCGGAGAGGCCGGCGATCCGGGCCGCGCGGTCGCCGCCCAGGGCGTCCGCTGCAACCACCCCTCCCAGGGCGATCAGTTGGGCGACCATCGCCCGTTTGGCCTGTCGGCGCGAGTGCTCGTGGGAGTAATGGGCCAGCTCGTGGCCCAGAATCACGGCCAGCTCGTCGTCTCCGATGGTGTCCACCAGTCCGGAGTACACCCAGATCGCCCCGTTGCCCATGGCGGCCGCGTTCCATTCCTTGGTGTCCACCACCCTCACCCGAAGGTCCTCCGGCTTGATATGAGGCGGACGCAGCCGGTCCAGGATGCGTCGCACCCGATCCACCTGTGGTCCTTTCTCAACGATCCGCCCGATGTCCATCTCCTTGCCGGCCTCGGTGGGCTCGAACATGCGACCCTGTCTGACCCATTCCTGCTCGATGGTGTTGGTGGCCTGCAGAACCTCGGGCTCGAACAGCGCGACACCGTTGGGTTTGGCTTCCAGTTTGCGGGCCGCCACGATGCCGTCCGGCCGGCGAAAGCCCTCCACCTTCACCTCATATCCCAGGGGAATGGCGGCGGGGGAGGCGATTCCCTTGGCCTTGAACTGGGCACCGGGTGCCACCACGACCCGCTGTCCCTCCACGATCAGGATGTCGCCATGACGGAACTCCGCATACCCATTCAGTTTGACCCGTTTGCCCTGGGTAAGGGCAACAACTCTTTCCGATTCCGCCAGAGAGAAGGGGACTGCCACCCACCAGCCCAGCAAGACCGGCAGGAGAATCAGGGCGGGCCTTGGCGATTTCACGGTCTTTCTCCTCGATGTTCAGTTGCCGGGATCGGAGTCCCGGGTCAGGGTCACAATGGCCGCCACATGATGGACACGTCCCTGCAACGCCAACGGGAACTTCACCACCCGGACCCGCGCCTCGTCAGCCCCGGTCCGGTCCAGCACCCGCCGGCCGATGGCCGCGGCCAGGCTTTCCACCAGCGACCACGGCCGCTCGTCGACCACACTCCGCACGAGCTCCACCACCAGCTCGTAGTCGGTGGTGCGATGGAAATCATCATGGGCGACAGCTTCCGTCAGGTCTGTTGCCAGGCTCACATCCACCAGGATGCGTTGCGGCTGTTTGCGTTCCTTGTCGGGGACGCCGAGACGCGCCTGGCACTCGATTCCCGCCACCTCGATCCGGTACATGTTGGGGGTCATTCTGGCAGTGCCGCGGGGCTCCGGGCAAGCTGCGGTATCGGTGGTTTTGCTGCTACGATGGGACTGGTCGGAAGCGTCGTTGACGCGGGGTCCGGCCGGGTCCGGCGAGGGGTCTCACCGGACCACCAGCGATCCGTCCACCGCAGACAGGAGGAAAGCCATGGCTCTCAGTGCCGGTATTACCGTCAAGTATTTGGGTCACGCCACCTTCCTGTTTACCACCGCAGACGGGAAACGGGTGCTGATCGATCCCTGGGTCGAACACAACCCGGCCTGTCCGGTCCAGGACCGGAACCTGCCGGGGTTGGACCTGATGTTGATCACCCACGCCCATCCCGACCACATGCAGGATGCCGTGGCCCTGGCACGACGATTCCAGCCCGATGTGGTGTGCAACTTCGAGATCTCGATCTGGCTGGGCTCCAAGGGCGTCGGCAAGGTTACCTCGATGAACAAGGGCGGCACGGCAAGAATCGGCAACATCGGGGTGACCATGGTCAACGCTTTTCATTCCAGCGGAATCATCGAGGGTGATCGCGTGATCTACGGCGGGGAAGCCGCCGGCTACGTGGTGGAGTTCGGCAACGGTTATCGGGTTTATCATGCCGGCGACACCTGTGTGTTCGGCGACATGCGCCTGATCGGTGAACTGTATCGCCCGGATCTGGTACTGCTGCCCATCGGGGACCTGTTCACGATGGACCCTCTGCAGGCCGCTCACGCCTGTCGACTGCTGGATGCCAGGAAGGTGATTCCCATGCATTACGGGACCTTCCCGCTGCTGACGGGGACGCCCGAGAAGTTGAAAGAGCTGACCCGCGACCTGCAGGTGGAGGTGATTGCCCTGCGGCCGGGCGAGTCGCTGAGCTGAAGCGGGATTCGGGAGAGGAATGACACCGGCGGAGATGGACCAGTACAACCTCCTGGAAGGGGGTGTGGCATGGCGGGATCTTTCCGCCCGCGGGAAACTCGGGGTAGGCGGACCGGACCGCGTCCCCTTTCTGCACGCGGTCATCAGTAACGACGTGCTGGGCCTGGCGGACTTCCAGGGGCGTCACGGCACTCTCCTGTCCGCCACCGGCAAGATCCAGGCGGAGTTCCTCTACTACCGGTTCCCCAGCTTCGTCCTGATCGATGTGGACCCGGAAACCGCTCCCCGGCTGCTGGAAATGCTCAACGGGTACATCATCATGGACGACGTGCAGGTGGAGGACCTCTCCACCCGGATCACCCATTACGCGGTGGAAGGGCCGCTGGCGGGTGAGCTGGTGCGGGGTCTGCTGGGGATTGAGCCGCCGGCTGTCCCGATGCAGGTCCTGTCCTCCGGCGGACCGGGCGACCCACTGGCGAAACCGGTGGTGGTTCGCCGCGATGTCCTCAGCGAGTCCGGTTTTGAGATCTTGGCGCCGGCAGACCAGGCTGCAGGCCTGCGCGATTTTTTGATCTCATCCGGACCCGAGCTGGCACCCGAGGTGGTGAGGGTACGCCTGATCGAGCTAGGGATACCGACTTTCGGCCGGGAGTTTTCGGACCGCAACAACCCGGTTGAAGTGGGACTGGAGTCTGCTTACAGCCTGGAGAAGGGCTGCTATCCAGGTCAGGAGGTGGTCTCCAAGGCGGTGTTTGTGGGTGGCGTGGCCCGCAGGCTGTGTCGGCTGCGGCTGGAGGGCACCCGGGTTCCCGCCCCGCAAGCCGCCGTCCACTCGGACGGCCGGGAGGTGGGATGGGTGGTCTCGGCTGCGTTTTCTCCGAAAGCCGGGACGCCGCTGGCATTTGCGTACCTGAAACGGGCCCTGGCGGAGAGCGGCGGTCAGGTGGAGGTGCTGCTGGAGGACGGCGGTCGGGCCGCCGCGGTGGTCGAGGTGTCGCCCGCCCCTGCAGGGCCGGGTCGGGTGGAGTCGGGAGGGGCGGATGTGCAGCTGTAAGTTTCCGGCACCGGGGTTGGCGGCGATTTTTCTGGCCCTGGCAGCGGCCTTGGCCGGAAACCGCCCGCCGGTGGAAGAGGCGCTGGCGCTGGCCGTGGATGGGCAGTACAGCCAGGCGGCGGAGATTCTGGAAGAGGAGCTCCGGTCCAGCCCCAACCAAACCCAGTGGCTGTATTACCTCGGCTTGTGCCGCCTGTTTGGCGGCGATCCCAGGGAAGGGCAACGGCTGCTGGCACGGTCGGTGGAACTGGGAGCTGAGTTTCCCGAGGCTTACCTCTGGCTGGCCAAGGCCCGACTCCAGCAGGGCGACGGGCAGGGTTCGCGGGAGGCGGCCGCTGCCGGGCTGCGGCGCTTTCCGCGCCACGTGAAACTCCGGCTCCTGGCCGGTGGGCCGGCGGAGGCAAGACCTTGAAGCGGCTGGCCCTGATTACCGGAGGCAGCGCCGGTATCGGACTGGCCGTGGCGCAGGCACTGGGAGCCGAAGGCTTTCAGATCGTGATCTGTGGGCGGTCGCCGCAGCGTCTGGCGGCCGCCCGGACCGCTCTGCAGCAGGCCGGCATCGAAGTTCGGGCATGGGAGTGCGACATCTCCGTCCCCGCCCTGGTGGAGGAGGTGGTAGGACGGCTGGCGAAGGGCGACGAGAGGATCGACGTCCTGGTCAACAACGCCGGCGATCTGGCCTCGTTTCCCGTGGACCGTCCTGACGATGCCGCCTGGCACCGGGTGCTGGATTCGAACCTCAACGGCCCCTACTACGTCACCAGCCGGTGCGCGCCCCGCCTGCGGGACGGCGGCCGGGTCATCTTCATCTCCTCGGTGCTGGGACGGATGGGAGTGGCGGGATCTTCGGCCTACTGCGCAGCCAAACACGGGGTCATCGGCTTTGCCAAGGCGGTGGCCCTGGAGATGGCACCGCGGGGTATCACCGTGAACACCATCTGTCCCGGCTGGACGGACACGCAGCTGGCGAGGACGGTGATGGAACGGGCGGCCGCCGGGATGGGAATCCCGGTGGAGGAGTTTCGCAGACAGGCTTTGAGCCGGGTACCCACGGGACGCATGGTGGATCCGGCGGAGGTTGCCGCCCTGGTGAAGTTTCTGGTATCTCCCGAGGCCAGGAACATTACCGGGCAGGCCTATCAGATTTGCGGGGGCCAGCTTATGCTCTGAGTCCCGGAAAGGAGAATCGGGATGTCGGTGGTGACCCGAAGGCAGTTTCTCCAAACATCAACCGCGGCCGGGCTGGCGTTGGGCACACCCATCTTCGGCCAGCCGCCGGGCAGGGTGATGTCCACGGCGCTCATCGGCTCGGGCTGGTGGGGCATGAACATCCTGCGGGCGGCGCTGGCCCACGGCCGCAGCCGGGTGGTGGCGCTGGCCGACGCCGATGCCAACCAGTTGGACCCCGCGGTGGCGGAAGTGGAGCGGTTGACCGGAACCCGACCGGCCGGGTTCCGCGACTACCGCGAGCTGCTGGCGCAGACCAGGCCCGAAGTGGTGATTGTGGCGACGCCCGATCACTGGCACGCCCTCAACACCATCGCCGCCATCGAGTCCGGAGCCCACGTCTACGTGGAGAAACCCATCGGGCACACCATCGATGAGGGCAAGGCCATGGTCAGCGCCGCCCGGCGCCACGGCCGGGTGGTGCAGGTGGGGACGCACCGGCGGGTCTCGCCCCACAACATTTCAGCGATGCGGTTTCTGAAGGAGGGGCGGGCCGGTAAGGTGGGAATGATCCGGGCTTTTGTGTATTACGGACGCGATTCCGCCGGCTCGCCGCCCCCACCCCAGGAACCACCCGCGGGGCTGGACTGGGACCTGTGGTGCGGACCCGCTCCCCTTCGGCCTTACAGTCCCCGAATCCACCCCCGCGGCTTCCGCCAGTACCTGGACTTTGCCAACGGCGTGCTGGGGGACTGGGGAATTCACTGGATGGACCAGATCCTGTGGTGGACCGAGGAGCGGTTTCCGAAAACCGTTTATTCCACCGGCGGCCTTTACTATGTCCGGGACGGTTCCGACGCGCCGGACGCCCAGGTGGCCACCTACCAGTTCGAGGAGTTTACGGTGGTCTGGGAACACCGGACCTATTCCGGTCACCCCGAGCAGAAACACCAGGTCGGCTGCTATTTCTTCGGCAGCGAGGGGGTGTTGCACCTGGGATGGCTGGACGGCTGGACCTTCTACCCGCGCCGCAAGGGGGAGCCTGAGCTTCACGAAGAGCCGAAGCTCCACGAGCCCGACCAGCAGAACATCCCCGAGCTGTGGGCCGACTTCATGGCTGCCATCGACCGCCAGCGGCGGCCGGTGTGCGACATCGAAATCGGACACCGCTCCACCAACCTGAGCCTGCTGGGGATGATCTCATTCAAGCTGGGACGGAGCCTGCGCTGGGACGGGGAGCGGGAGGTGATCCTGGACGATCCGGAGGCCAACCGCCTCATGCGGCGCCCGTACCGAAGTCCGTGGCAGTATCCCGAGGTGTGAGAACAGTCCGGTCTCCGGAGAGACCTCCGGAGTTCCCGGCGGCGGAACCCGGCAGCCCATGCACTCCGACCTCATCCTGACGGTGATCATCCCGGTTTACAACGAGGCTCCCCGGCTGGAGGAGTTCATCCGGCGTTTTTTTGCCGTCAAGCTGCCGGTGACCCGGGAGGTCATTTTCGTCGACGACGGTTCACGGGACGACAGCCGGCGGATTCTGGAAGCCCTGGCTCCGCGATATGGGTTCCGTCTGGTGGAGCAGGGCGCCAATCAGGGCAAGGGGGCGGCGGTCCGCGCCGGCATTCGGGCAGCGACGGGAGACTACGTGCTGATCCAGGACGCCGACTTCGAATACGATCCCACCGAGATTCCCCGGCTGTTGCGGCCGATCCTCCAGGGCCGGGCCGACGTAGTCTACGGCAGCCGGTTCAAGCGCAGCGGCGTCCAGGTTCACCGCACCTTCCACTACATCGTGAACCGCCTGCTCACCTTCCTGAGCAATCTGTTGTCGGGGATCTATCTCACCGACATGGAGACCTGCTACAAGATCTTTCCCCGAGACCTGTTGCAGGCCATGAAGCTGAGTTCGCGCCGTTTCGGGATCGAGGTGGAGCTGACTGCCTACCTGGCCAAGACTTCCGCCCGCATCGTGGAGTTGCCGATCAGCTACCGCCCCCGGACCCGTCTGCAGGGCAAAAAGATCAGTTGGCGGGACGGTATTGCGGCCCTGTTTCACCTCATGCGGTACAACTGGCGCCCTCCCTCCCGCTGTTTCGAGAATCTGCCGGCCCGTTACCATCCATGAGCCGCTTTGCCTTGAAGTTTGCGAACCGGTACCCTTGACAGCATGTCTGATGAATTGAAGTCCGCACTGGAACTCGCCATGGAGCGTCTCGACCGGGAGATGGGGAGGCCCGCCTCCCTGACCCCCGAGCAGAAGCAGCAGATCGCTGAGATCCGCGCCCGTTACGAGGCGAAGATCGCCGAGCAGGAGCTGGCGGCGCAGGATCGCCGCAAACAGGCCCTGGCGGCGGGAGACTGGGCCAAGCTGCAGGAGATCGAAGCCCGCCTGGTCGAGGAACGGCGCCGGCTGGAGTCGGCGCGGGAAGCCGAACTGGAGAAGGTCAGGGGACAGGCCTGACCAGCACGCCCAGTCCCCGGAAGATTCTTCATCGGAGGGTGCCAGTACCATGTCGAGCGGCTCCGGTTGCGTAGTAGTCCCCCTGACCGTGCGTTACGCCGAAACCGATCAGATGGGTCACGCCTACTATGCCGGCTACCTGGTGTGGTTCGAGGTGGCCCGCACCGAGTACTGCAAGGCCCGCGGGTTTCGTTACGCCGACATGGAAAGAGACACGGACACATACCTCCCGGTGGTGGAGGCGCACTGCTCGTATCGGCGCCCACTGCGGTACGACGACAGCTTTGTGGTCCTGACCCGGGTCTCCGCGTTGCAGCGGCGCGCCATCACCTTTGATTACGAAGTGCGCAGTCCGGACCGCAGGGTTCTTTATGCCGCCGGGTACACCCGACATATCTTCGTGGGGAAGGATGGCCGCCCCAAACCGTTTCCCGAGTCCTACCGGAAGTTCCTGCGGCCGGATCCGGCGGCCGTGGATCCCGAGTCGAGCGGGGCATGAGGTCCGACCGCCTGCTGGTGACGGCTGTCCGGCTGTTTCTGGGTTCCCTGGCCATACCGCCCCGGCGGATCGCCTATGCCTTGGCGGAGAGTCTGGGCGAACTGGTCTTTCGTCTGGACCGCAAGCACCGGCGGATCGGATTGATCAATCTGGGGCTTGCCTTTCCCGAGACCGCCCAGAGGGAACGGCTCCGCATTCTCAGGGACAGTTACCGCATCCAGGGAATCCACGCCGTCGAGCTGGCTTGGCTGCAACGGGCGCGACCCGAGCAGTTTGCCGATCGGATCAGCTACGAACCCGGCCGCGGCCTGGAGCACTACCTTCACGCCCGTGAAACGGGCAAAGGTGTGCTGTTTCTGACCGCCCACCTGGGGCCTTGGGAGCTGCTGCCGGCGGCTCATGCGGTCCTTGGGCATCCCCTGAGTTTCGTGGTCCGGCCCCTGGAGTGCCCGGCCCTGGACGCGTGGGCCACCGGGCTGCGGGAGCGTTTCGGCAACCGGGTCATCGCCAAACACCGATCGTTACGCCGGATCCTCGCGGAGCTGGAAGAAGGCGGCGATGTGGGCCTGCTGATTGACCAGAATGTCCAGGAGAAGGACGGGGTTTTTGTTCCTTTTTTCGGCCGGCCCGCCTGTACTGCGGCGACTCCCGCCTTGCTGGCGCTGAAGACCGGCTGTCCGGTCATCGCCGGGTTTCTGGTTCCCGGGGAGGAACGGGGCCGGTACCGGATCCGGTTCTATCCGCCCTTGGAGCTTGTCCGCACCGGTGATCGCCGGCGGGATGTACGGGAGAACACAGCCCGCTTCAACCAGGTGATTGAGTCGGTGATCCGGGAGTTTCCTTCCTGTTGGCTGTGGGGGCATCGGCGCTTCGGAACCCAGCCGGACGGCCGCGATCTCTACGCGACCGGGCCCTGACCGGTCTCTGCGCGGCGGCCCCGCTCCGAAGCGTTCCCGCCCGAACCCGCGGGTTGATCGAAAAGGCAAAAATAATCACAAATTTTCCTTGCATATTAACTTCGGGGCGCGTAGACTCGACCCAATCGATCCCGCGGGGATCCTGGCTTAAACCTCAATTCCGGTTGAACGACAAGAGGGGAGTTCATGACAAGAAGTCGCTGGGTTGTCGTTTGTGTCCTCGTGTGTCTGTGGAGTCTGGCGGGCTCCGTGCTCGCCCAGGCGCAGGCGTCCAAGCTGTACGTTCAGGTCGGCTTCTGGGACGTTCCGCGCGAAAAGTGGGATGCCTTCGTGCAGTACTTCGAGAAGTACGAGAAGCCCGTGATGGAGAGGATGGTGGCGGAAGGCGTGTTGGTGGAGTGGGGTCTCGACTCGAACGGCCTGCACCACCCGGCCGACTATACGCACAGCACCTGGATGGCGGCCCGCGATCTCGCCGGCATTGAAAAGGCCCTGGACGCCTACGAGGCATCGCTGGGAGCCGACGCCGCCCGTCTGGAAGCCGAGTTCGCATCCATGATCACCAAACACATGGACATGACCATGGTTTCCCAACATGGCGGAGGACGGACGGCAAAGCTGGATCGCGGCTATTTTCAGGCTTCCTCGGTGCGGGTGAAGCGGGGCAGGGTGAGCGACTACGAGAAGGCCTGGAAGGAGCTGACCCAACCGATCCTCGACCAGCTCCTCAAGGACGGGACCATCGTGGCGTACGGACTGGACACTCCTTACCACCACACTTCGGAGGAATCGCTGGGCATGATGGTGACCTGGTACGTGGTTGCGGATATGGCGGCGGATGCCAAAGTCGATGCCGCATTCGAGGCCGCCCAGGCGAAGCGCACCGAAACCGAGCGGGCAGCCTTGCGCGACCATTTCTGGGGCATGTCCGTCGAGGGAAGCCACCGGGATTTCTTCACCCGACTGATCCACTACCAGCGCAAGTAGAGGACCTCCCGGGGATGCCGGCCGGCGCCCGTCCGGCCGGCTGGCTGCCAGCCGGCGGCACACGACCTGGCGCCTGTGCTATACCGGTGGCTGGGGTGCGGTCGCCGGCGGTCCCGGAAGAGTTGCGCGCCGGCGGCTGAGACGCGGATCATCGCGGAGGCTGGAGGCTGCATGGGCGCTGCGGACGCGGACACTTCGTCGCTGGGGCCGGGCGGGAAGGGCGATCAGGAGTCTGCCGCGCCGGATGCGGTGGAAGCCGCCGACTCCTTGGGGGAATGGCTCCGGCCGGATCGAAGGGTCATCACCCTGTGGCGGCTCCAATGGGTGATCCTGCTGGGGGTGTTGGCTGCCGCCGCGGTGGTGGGCGGTCACCTGCTGATCACCCGGAGCGACTTCCCGGAACTGCTGGTCCGGTTGGGATTTCCCCTGATCCTGCTGCTGCTGTCGGCGGCGGCGGCCTGGTTGCCCTCCCGCCAATGGGCGGCTTGGAAGCTGTACTTTGACGGCCGAGTGGTGGAGATCCGCTCGGGCCTGTTGACCCGGGTTTCGGTCCTCATCCCGGTCTCCCGGCTGCAGCACGTGGATCTCACCCAGGGAGTTTTGGACCGCTGGCTGGGATTGGCTTCCCTGATCGTCCACACCGCGGCTACCCGCCACCCGTCCCACCGGTTTCCGGGGCTGCCGGTCGGAGCTGCGCAGGAACTTCGGGATCGTCTGGTGTCTGCGGCCCACCTCGACGCGGCCGCGAAACCCGGGGGGAGTTCCGATGAAGATGCTTCTGCCCCCCAGTGAATTCACCAGACCCCGGACTTTGCACCCGGCCACCATGGTGGTGCCCCTGGTCCGCTTTCTGCTGCGGCTGGCGGTGCCGCTGCTGGTTGCCCTGATCTGGATCAAGGTGGCCGGGATCCTGTTGGCCTCCTGGGTGGTGCCCGCGGCCGCCGTCTATTTCGTCGTGAAATACCTCAGCTTCCGGTACTGGGTTGCCGGCGGTCATCTGGTCATCCGTTCGGGACTGGTCTCGCGCACCGAGCGCCGTATTCCGCTGGAACGGATCCAGGAATTGGCGGTCCGCCAGGAGTGGTACTACCGGTTGGCGGGCCTGGCTCGGGTTGAAATCTCCACTGCCGGCAGCGACCAGGTGGAAGCCCAACTGGACGCGGTTTCGCTGGCCGAAGCACTGGGTTTGAAGCACCTGGTGGAGGCGCACCAGCAGCCGCTGTCTTCCTCGGGACCGTCGGGGGAGCCTGCCGAAAACGTTCTGGTCGCACTGGGGGTGAAGGATCTCCTGCTGGGCGGGGTGACATCCGACCTGGTTTCCCGCCTGGGAGCCTTGGCCGGGGCGCTTTTCTACTTCTACGTTGTCCTGTCGTTTTTCTCCGGTCTGAAGCTGCCCTGGGAGTACCTGCCCTGGGATCCGGAGCGGTGGGTGCCCAGCCAGGGAGTGCTGGGCGGCCTCCTTCACTTCGCCCTGGAGGAAACAGCAGGCAAGGCGGTGGGCCTGATCCTGCTCGGCTTTGGGTTTGCGCTGGCACGCTACGTGGTCCGCTACTACGGCTTTCGGGTCGTGCGTTCGGGAAGCGTGCTGGAAAGCTCCTGCGGACTGATCGGTTTTCGGCGCTCCAGCCTCCGCCGGGAACGGATCCAGGCGCTCCGGGTCGAAGAGACTCTGTTACGCCGCTGGTTCGGGCTGACAACCATCCTGGTGGACAGCGCCGGGGATCGGCTCGAGGCGGAGGATGACAGGCCTTCCGAGGTACTGGTGCCCCTGCTGTCTGTTGAACAGCTGACCGAGGTGCTGGATGAGCTGATGCCGGGTCTGGGGACGGATCCGCCGCGCTGGCAGCCGGTCTCCCGCAAAGCGGTGTGGAGAGCGACTTGGAAAGGCTGGGTGGTGGCGGGCCTGGTCATGGTGCAGACCGCGCTGGTGGCGGACTGGCTGTGGCTGATCTGGACGCCGGCGTTGCCCGCGATCTGGTTCGTGAGCCTGATGCATTATCGCCACACCGGTTACTGCCTGCGCTCGGGATATCTGCTGAGCCGGCAAGGCTGGCTGAACCGCCAGACTCTGGTGCAGCCGGTGGCCAATGTCCAGCTCTTGCGGCTGCGGGAAACCTGGTTTGAACGCCGGGCCGGTCTGGCGGCCCTGTCCGTCGACGCTGCCGGCCGGACCAATACCGGCGGTGGCGCGGTGCTTCGCAATCTGCCGGCGGAGGAAGCGCGCCGCATCCAGCGCCGGCTGGTGCAACAGGTGGCCGAGCTCCCATTTTCGATGTAGGAGCCCGGTCCGGCTAAAGCCGGGCGGTCGGCGGCCGATAGTAAGTCCAGCGGGCCGGGGATGAACGGCAGCGGGTCCACCGCTTCCCGGGACGGGAGCACGGAATTGGGATGTGGCAGCAGTTGCAGAACAGGCGGGGGGGCGGTGAGAATGGCTTCACCAACCCTATGACCATCGGCGACCCGGACAACACGCAGACGGAGATACGGCAGGAGAAGCTGGCACGTTTTGTGGCGGGAATCGGCTCGCTGCCCAGCCTGCCGTCGCTTTATCTCCAGTTGACCGAGGAACTCCGCTCTCCCGATGTATCGCCTGCCCGGGTCAGCCAGATCATCTCCAAGGATCTGGCCATGACCTCCAAGATCCTGCAGATCGTCAATTCCGCCTACTTCGGCATCTCCCGCCAGGTCAGCAGCGTCGACCGGGCGATTCTCCTGCTGGGGCTGGAGATGGTGCGGACTTTCGTGCTGAGCGTGGAAGTCTTTTCCATGTTCGAGCCGCGAAAGCTCGCCGGGCTGACCGTGGCCGGACTGTGGCGGCACAGTATGAACTGCTCCGCCATCGCCCGGCGGATTTCGGCCCGGGAAGGGCTGTCACGGATGTACCAGGACCACATCGCCACCGCCGCCTTTCTCCACGACATCGGCAAGCTGATGATGTCCAACGAGAAACCGGACCTTTACCGGGAAGTCACCCGACTGGCCCGGGCGGAGCGCATTCCCGTCCATGCCGCCGAATCCGCGGTTTTCGGGTTCGATCACGCGGAAGCCGGGGGCTATCTGCTGGGACAGTGGCAGTTGCCGGCATCGGTGGTGGAAGCCGTCACATGGCACCATTCGCCGCGGGGCCAGGGAGACCGGGAGCTGTCCCCCCTGGCGATCATCCACGCGGCGAATTTCCTGGAGCACGTGGTTGTCCTGGATGACCAGCCCGAAAGCGAGCTGGACGTGGAGTACCTGTCCTCCCTCGTACCGCCGCCGGATCTGGAGGCCTGGAAACTGCTGGCCCAGGAAGTGGTCTGAGATGGAGCGGTCCCGCTGCATCGACTGCCGCTTTTACTACGTCACCTGGATCCCGGCGACTCCCCATGGCTGCCGGGCGATGCGGTTCCGCTCCCAGGTGGAGCCGTGTCTGGTGGTGCTGGAGTCGTCAGGAATCCCTTGCCAGGCGTTCCAGCCCAAACCGGCTCGGGATGCGGGCGGGGCCCGGCCGGGCTAGGCCGGGCCTCGCCGGTGCCCCAAGTACTCCGTACCCGGGGCTTGGCCAGCCCCCAAGGGCGGAAACCGGCAATCCGGCGCAACAAGTTCGCCGCCGGCGGTGCCGTGGGTCCCGTGCTGATCTAAGGCAACAGCACCGACTCGATCACGTGAATGACCCCGTTTGCCGCCGCCACGTCCGCCTGGATGACGTAGGCGGTGCCCACCTTCACTCCCACCCTGGTATCGATCTTCAGCGGTTCCCCCTGAAGGGTTTTCAGAGTGTCGATTCCAGCCAGATCCGAGGCGAGATACCGGCCGGGCACCACGTGGTAGCGGAGGACGGACTGCAGCCGCCCGCTGTCCTCAAAGATCGACTGCAGGGTCTCGGCCGGGACTTTGGCGAAGGCGTCGTCGCTGGGGGCAAATACCGTGAACGGTCCCTGGGTTTTCAGGGTATCCGCCAGTCCCGCTGCCTGCAGGGCTTCCACCAGACGGCTGAAGACGCCTGCGGCTTTGGCGGTTTCCACCAGATCCGCCTTCGGGGCACGGGCGACTTCGGGTGGGCGGGCGACCGGCCTGGCCCCCGGTTCACACGCCCGGGACGCCGCTTTCATGCCTGCCATCATGGGGATCATCGCCATCACCGACCACGTACAACGTTGACTTCTCATGGGTCCTTCTCCTGTCTTCTGTTTCGGTTAATATCTTGACACTACCTAGACATTTATTCGACAAGATGCTGGCAGGCGGACCCGGGTTTCATTTCAGGAACGCTTTACCTATGCTGCCGGCGGCGCGTAGTCTGGAACCGGATGGCCGATCGATATTCGCTGGAGGAAGCCGCCGCCCGGTTCCGCGCCGCTTCGCGACGCCTGGCGCTGACCGGGGCCGGCATCTCGGTGGCCTGCGGGATCCCGGACTTCCGCGGCCGCAGCGGGCTTTGGTCCCGTTTCGATCCCGACGAATACGCGACTCTGGAGGTCTTCCGCCGCCACCCGGTGAAAGCCTGGACGTTCTACCGCGAGCTCGGACGTGCCCTGCAGGGGCGGCGTCCCGGCGCGGCGCATCGCGCCCTGGCGGAGCTGGAGCGGCACGGTCTGCTGGAAGGGGTGGTCACCCAAAACATCGACGGACTGCACCGGGAGGCAGGGACCCGGCGCCTGTGGGAGATCCACGGCAACTACCGCCTCCTGCAATGCCTGCGCTGCCACCGCCGGGAGGCGGTGCAGCCGCATCACCTGGACGACGGGCCGCTGCCCACCTGCAGAGCCTGCCGGCAGGTTCTCAAACCCGATGTGGTGCTGTTCGGCGAGGAAGTGCGGGAGCTGGATGGGGTGACGTCCATGCTGGAGGGGTGCGAAGCCCTGTTGATCATTGGGACCTCCGGCACGGTCTACCCGGTGGCGGACCTGCCCCGGCGGGTCGTCCAGGCGGGCGGTACGCTGATCGAAATGAATCTGGAACCCACACCGCTGTCTTCAGCCTGCGATTTTGTGATCCCCGGCCCGGTGGAGGAGACGGTCCCGGTGTTTGCCGCCCGCGTGCTGGCAGAAAAGGAAGCGGGGGGCTGAAAGTAGCGGGTTTGTTTTCCTGAGGAGGGCTCAGTTAGGAGAGAAAACGTTTCAGCCCCGCGCTGCCTTGTCTGTGCAGTTCCCTCATCGGCAGGGGTGACCGGGAACTTTAGGGCTTGCCTGCGCTGCCGGCTCTGTCCCGATCTGCTATGCTTCCCCCGTGTGGCAGCTTCAGGGCGTGGTGATCGAAAACCGCCGCCGGGCGGACTACTCGACGCTGGTGGTGGAAGCCCTCCCGATCGCCGAGGCTGCCCGGCCCGGCCAATTCGTAATGGCCGCCGTCCACTGTGAAGCAGCCGTCCCATCGCCGTTGCTGAAGAGGGCTCTGGCGGTTTATGCGACCCCGGAGTCGGCAGGGGTGCGTTCCCAACTGCTGCTGTTGCTGAAAGTGGTGGGGGAAGGGACACGGAGGCTTGCCTCCGTGAACCCTGGCGACAGCCTGGACTTGGTCGGTCCGCTGGGCCAGGGATTCGATCTGGAGCGTGCATCGGGCAGGATCAACCTGGTGGTGGCGGGAGGCACGGGGATCGCCTCCGTCCGCCTCCTGGTGGAAGACCTGCTGCGGCGGGGAGAGGACGTGCGGCTGGTCTATGGCGGCCGGTCCCAGGGGGACCTGATGGGAATCGAGGATTTCGAGTCGCTGGGGCTGCCGGTGACAGCATCCACCGAGGACGGCAGCCGGGGCGTGCACGGCCTGGTGACCGATGCTCTGGCTTCGCTGCTGGACGCGCTGCCGGCCTCCCGGGTGAACGTGTACACCTGCGGTCCCAACCGGATGATGCAGGCGGTCTCCGAACTGGTCCTGCCGCTGGGCATCCCGTGCCAGATCTCGGTGGAGATGAAGATGGCCTGCGGCTTCGGCGTCTGTCTGGGCTGCACGGTGAAGACCCGTGACGGCTACCGGTTGGCCTGCACCCACGGGCCGGTCTTCGATGCGGAGGGATTCGTCTGGGAACGGACCGCCGCTTTGGAGGCGGTGCGATGAGCTCCGCGGTGGATCTGTCGGTGGAAGTCGGCGGCCTGATGCTGCGCAACCCCGTCCTGACCGCCTCCGGGACCTTCGGTTACGGGGTTGAGTTTGCCCGTTTCTTCGACCTCTCCCGGTTGGGGGGATTCTGCACCAAGGGGCTTTCGCTGGAGCCCATGGCCGGCAATCCGCCGGGACGCATCGCCGAGACCCCCGCCGGAATGCTGAACGCCATCGGCCTGGAGAACGTGGGGGTGGAAGCCTTCATCCAGGAGAAGCTCCCGCTGCTGGAAGACTGCGGCTGCCACGTGGTGGCCAACGTCCTGGGCAAGACCACCCGTGAGTTCATCCGCATCGCCGAACGCCTGACCCCTTATTCCCGGGTCAGCGCCTTCGAGCTCAACATCTCCTGTCCCAACATCAAGGAGGGGGGATCCAAGTTCGGACACGACCCCGTCATGACCCGGGAAGTGGTGTCGGCGGTGCGTGCCGCTACCGACAAGCCGGTCTGGGTGAAGCTTTCCCCCAACGTCACCGACATCACCGTTTTCGCCCGGGTGTGCGAGGACGAGGGGGCGGATGCCGTCACACTGGTGAACACCTTTGTCGGGATGGCGGTGGATGTGGTCCGGCGTCGGCCGATGCTCTCGAACCTCACCGGCGGCCTTTCAGGACCCGCCATCCGTCCGCTGGCGGTACGCATGGTCTACCAGACCTGTCAGGCGGTCCGCATCCCGGTGATCGGTATCGGCGGCATCGCCTGCGCGCGGGATGCGCTGGAGTTCCTCATCGCCGGGGCGACGGCCGTCCAGGTGGGGACCGCCAACTTCGTGGATCCTTTGGCAGCCGTAAAAGTGATCGACGGCCTTGAAGATTTCTGCCGCCGTCAAGGGATCTCCCGCATCCGTGACCTGATCGGCTCGCTGCAGCCGATTCCCGAAGGGGAGTTCGTCTACTACTGAGCGGGAGTCAGGAGCCCGGAGTCGGGAGCCGGGAGGAAGGTGGCACGGCCGGCGGCTGCGCCTCAGAACCCCGGAACCTCGCAACCCCGCAGCCTCGCAACCCCTACAGCTCAAACCTCCTCACGACGGTGAGTTTCCGCCTCCAGTCCCCCGCGATGCCCAGGCAACGGATCTGGACATCCGCAGCGACATAGGACCGATACAGCGCCAAATCGCGGTGGAATTCGGACCACGGCGAGACCAGGTACAACAAGGGCGGTTCCGGCAAGAGCTCGATTCCCGGAAAGTAGCCGGCGGATGGGAAGTCTCCGTGCCGCAAATGGTCGTAGACCCGCTGCCAGTACTCGATGCCCTGGAAGAACAGCTCCCCGTCCTTGTGCGCCTTGATCTCCACCACCGTCAGCCGTCCCCTTCGGGTGACCGCCAGCAAGTCGATGACCTTGCGGCAGCCTTCCACATAGGTGGGAACCTGGCAGTAGAAGGCTTCCTGCAGGTCCGGCCGGATCAGGTGGAGGTTGCGGATGAGCTGGGCCTCCAGCCACCGTTCCGGCGCGAAACGGTAAAAGGGGCTGCGCCGGCTGGGTGGGGGATGGGTGCGTTCCGCCAGTACCAGAGCCAGGTGGGCCTCCCATTTTTCCCAATCCCCTTCCAGCAGGCGCGGCCGGAAGTGGTCGTAAGCCAAGCCCTCGGGTTCCAGCCACAGGACCGGGAGCCCCAGCACGGACAGCTCCCACCGTGACTTCCGGTACAGCAGATCCAGCTCGGGCCGGCTTTGGGCGATGGCAACCAGCTCGCCAGGAGGGCCTCCCTCCATCGGCAGCACGGTATAGGGCGAGCGGCAGTGCAGGCTGGTCCGCTCGCGTGGGAAGATGCGGTCCGCGTCGGCGGGATGGGCCGTATTGCACCTCCAGCATTCCACCGGGAAGTTGAGCCGGGCCAGGATTTCCACGATGTAGTCGTTCCAGCCCGCCGGGATCAGCAGCACCGCCCGCTGGGCCTCCGGCGGGCGATCCCAGAAGACGGTGAGACGTCCGGCCAGCCAGGCGGCTTCCAGCTCCGCTTCCTCACTGAGGGCCAGCAGCTTCCATCGCTCGCCCCGAGGCGACGCGCCGGGCAGATCGAGGATGGCCCGGGACAGGAAGGCGGGGCGAGTGTGGGGCCCGACCACCCGCGTCCACAGACGGCGCAGTCTGGCCTGCGGCCAGAGGGTCCGGATCGTGTCGGCAAGAGACGCCGACGCTTCCCGACACCGGAACTCCAACGACGGCGCGTGGGGTAGCCGGAAGCGCCGTCCCCCGCCGGTCAGAACCTCCAGCGCCGTGCCCAGCACCCGAATCTCCTGGACGCGGTGCCACCTTCCCCGCAGCCACAGGCGGAGCGGACGGCGACTCACGCGGAGCTGCCACTGGGGGTTCCGCCGGACCAGTTCGAGCAGCAGGTCGAGAGACTCCACACCGGAATTAACGCACGGCCCTTCGGGAAGTGCGCGGTTGACCCCGATGACCCTGATCCTGCGAACCCCCCGGTCCCCGCCGGGCCGCTCCCTGCCGGCCGGGCGGCGGTTGGTACGCCGCGCCGCAGCATGCTAGTTTAGAGCCCATGACCACTGTTTCACGCCGCCGGTTTGGCTGCACGGTGCGGCGGTCCATCTGGCTTCCGGTACTTGTTTTCCTCCTGGTTCCCGCCTGCGGATCGCAGGCCGCCAGGCCGGATGCAGGGTCGCCGTCAGGGTCGTTCGAGGGCATGATCGAGATCCCAGCCGGTGTCTTCATCTACGGCGCCACTGAAGATGCCTTCCAGGCCATGCTTTCGGTGAGCCGGGTCAGCTACCCCGGTCTGACCGATCGCCTGCGCGCTCTGCTGGTGATGCCGGCACGCAGTGTCTCCCTGGACCGCTACTACATCGATGAGTTTGAGGTGACCAACGCCCAGTTCCATGAGTTCCTTCAGGCTACCGGTTACCGTCCGACTTCGGGCCGTGACTTCCTCAAACACTGGGAGGGCCGCGAATCTCCCCCGGCCTGGGCCCGGGACTTCCCCGTGGTGTGGGTGTCCGGCGAGGACGCTGACGCCTGTTGTCGTTGGCGTGGACTCCGGTTGCCCACCGATGAGGAGTGGGAACGGGCTGCCCGCGGCGTCGACGGGCGGTGGTTCCCGTGGGGGAACGAGCCGCTGGGCATGCAGGCTGTCAACCAGGGGACCGGGAAGCTCGAACCGGCAGGGAACCGACCCGCCGACCGTTCTCCGGACGGCGTCTACGACCTGGGAGGCAACGTTTCCGAGCTGGTCACCCCCGGCCCCGGTTCCGGCGGCTCCGGCTACATCGTCCGGGGAGGCTCCTATGCCTCCAACACGTGGGACATCTATGTTTTCTACCGCGTGACCGGGATCGCACCGGGGGACCGGCAGGAACATGTGGGCTTCCGGTGCGTGGGGAAGCCCTGAACCGGGTGGTTTCCGGTTTACGGGGGACGTCGCTTGCATCCCGGTACCGCTTTTCGCGGGCAGAGAGGGGCCGTTATCCCTGCTGCTGGGGATGGGTCTCGCCCTGAATCCAGTCCAGGTAAGGCTGGAAGCCGGTGTCCACCGGGAGCGAGATCAGCTCCGGCACTTCATAGGGGTGCATCTCGGTAATCTTGGCGATGGCTCCTGGAACTTTGTCACCGGTGGTCTTTATGATCATCAGCGTCTCCTGTTCCTGTTCGATGGCGCCTCGCCACCGATAGATGGAAGTGAGCCGGGGAACGATGGAAACGCAGGCTGCCAGCCTTTCTCCCACCAGCGTCCTGGCGATCTGTTCGGCATGGATTTCGTTGTCGATCGTGCAGAGGATGACACGGGCGCTGGACATGCTAGACTCCTTTCACCATGGCCGTCAGTCGTAAAGGGAAACAGCACCTGTTTTGGCTGATCGCATGGGTCAGTGGTGTGACCTTCATCCTCTATAGTTTCCTCGGTGACGGCGGCTACCTGAAGCTCCGCGAGCAGAAGCTGCGGCTCGAAGAGCTGCGGCGTGAGAACTCCCGGCTGCAGCAGGTGCGTCTCGATCTGGAAAGCCGCATCCACAAGCTGAAGACCGACCCCCGGGAACTCGAGCGCGTCGCCCGAGAGCAGTATAACTTGGCGCGCCCCGGCGACATCATTGTCAACGTTCCGCGGGATTGAGCGAAGTCAGGGTTCGCTCGGCATGCCGGCGCAGGCCCGATGCCAGAAAATCCACAAACTCCTGCCGGTTCCTGGTCAGGCCGGGGAAGGTGGCGATTACCTCATCCTGGGGCGACAGCAGGGCATAAAACGGCAGGGCGATGGTTTGAAATCGCTCCTGTTCCAGCTCCCGGTTGCGTTGATGCTCAGGCTCGCTGCCGTCCGTGTAAAGACGCACCAGAACATAACTCTGAAACAGCCGCTGGACCTCGGGAAGCGTAAACACATTGGCCTCCATCCAGCGGCAGTTGGTACACGTATAACCGGTAAAATCCACAAACACCGGCTTGTTCTCTGACCGCGCCCGGGCCAGGCCCTGCTCGAGGTCGTCCAGCCAGACCTCCTCATGACGCGACCCCTGCGGTCCGACCGCCGTGGCCGAAATCGTCATCTCCACGGCCCCGTAGTCCCGCGGCGGGAGAAAAGCGTCCAGCTCTCCCAGGCTGAAGCCGAAGAGCCCGCGGAACAGGTACAGGGAAACCGCCAAGAAGAAGATGGCGAACAGAACCCGCAGGGCACCCACCGCCTCGGACGCCGTTTCATGTGGAAAGCGGATCCAGCCCAGCAGGTAGACTGCCGTCACCAGCCCGATCGCCAGCCAGACCGTGATGAAGACCGGGCGGGTCAGCAGCTCCCACTGATAGACCAGATCCACATTGCTCAGGAACTTCAGTGCCGCCGCCAGCTCCAGGAAGCCCATGGTGATTTTCACCGAGTTCATCCAGTTTCCGCTTTTGGGCAGGGACTGCAGCCACGACGGAAACAGGGCCAGCAGGAAGAACGGGAGCGAGAAGACGGTGGCGAAAGCACCCACGCCCAGCAGCGACCACAGCCAGTCCCCCTGCAGCGCCGCCACCATGACGGTCCCCACGAAGGGAACCGTGCAGGTGAACGAGGTCAGGGAGAAAGTCAGCGCCATCAACAGGATTCCGGCGATCCCGCCGGTTCGGCTTCCGGCCCGGTTGACGGCGTTGACCCAACTGCTGGGCAGCGCCAGCTCCATCACTCCGAACAGGCTCAGAGCGAACACCACAAACACCGCCGCGATGATGAGATTGACGGCCGGGTTAGCCGCCAGACGGTTGATTCCCCCTGCACCGAACAGAAAGGTGAGCAGAAAACCGAGCAGCGAGAACGTGGCGATGATCCCCAACGAGTAGAGCCCCGCCTCCGCCACCGCCCGGCCCCGGGTCTGGGCGTCCCGTTTGGTGAAGTAGGAGACTGTGATGGGAATCATGGGAAAGACACACGGAGTCAGCAGCGCCAGCGCCCCCATGGTCATGGCGAACCAGATGTAGGCCCAGGTTCCTGCAGGCAGGCGGTTCCCGGCCGGGTCCCCGTCGCCGGCGGGAGGTTCCGTCTCCTGTACCGAAGTCCCGGCGGCCGTCTCTCCGTCCGGACCGCGGGTTTCCGGAGGCACCGGCTCAGCCGTCAAGCCGGACTCGGCAGGCGGCGATTCCCCGGTCGCAGGCGTCACCTGCAGAACCGTCGACACCGTTTTGGTCTGCGGCGGCAGGCAGGAGGAGTCGTTACAGAGCATGTAGCGGATCCTGATCTGCACCTCGTGCTCGCCTGCACTCGCCCCAGGCTTGATCCTGACCGGAACCTCGAAATCCACGGAGGATTCGAAGTAGTTGGTCTCCATGTTGAAGTTCTGATCGAACCAGGGGATGGGCGTGGGCTCCCGGGGGGTGCCGCCAGGGGCGAACACCTGATCTTCGACCACGGTGATGGTGGTGGGGATGGGGCCGCCGGGGGGCACACTCATGGAATACAGGTGCCAGCCCGGTTCGATGGTCGCCCGCAGGACGAGGTCCACCGTTGTGCCGGCCGGCACCGGGGTGCGGGGAGGAATCAGCGCATAGCTGACCACCTCCTGCGCCAGGGCGGCGGACGTTGCCCACCACGTCCACAGCAGCAGGATGAGTCGAGGTTTCATCAGGTACTTCTCATAGACGGTCGCCGGCGGCCTTCGGTTTCCCGGGTCGCTGCGCCGGCCCTTGTTCCGCCGGCGTTGGAGGCTGCATTCGACGTCAGGACTGAAGGGAGTCGAACACCACCCGGCCGCGCACCAGGGTCAGGACCGGCATTCCCCGCAGCTCCCAGCCGTGGTAGGGGCAGTTGCGCGACTTGGACTTGAAGCGGGTGACATCGACCTTGGTCCTGCGGTTGGGATCGATGACCGTAACGTCGGCGGGCGCACCTTCCTTCAGGGTGCCCCGTCCCAACTTCAGGATCCGGCTCGGATTTACGCTGAGCAGCTCAACAGCCCGGCTCTCCGAGATCACCCCGGCGTGCACCAGATGCTCCCACACCAGGGGCACGGCCGTTTCCATGCCGATGATCCCGTTGGCCGCCTCTTCGAAGGTGCACTCTTTCTCCAGCACGGTGTGCGGCGCATGGTCGGTGGCGATGCAATCAATGGTGCCGTCGGCCAGTCCCTGCCGCATGGCCTCCACATCGGCGGGCGTTCTCAGCGGGGGGTTCATCTTCAGGTTGGTGTCCCAGCTCCGTATCATTTCGTCAACCAGCAGAAAGTGGTGGGGTGCCACCTCGCAGGTGACCTGCACTCCCTGTTCTTTGCCCATCCGGATCCACTGCAGGGACTCCCTGGCGGAGACGTGGCAGATGTGAACCCGGGCGCCGGTCAGCCGGGCCAGGATGATGTCCCGGGCCACCTGCAGTTCCTCCGCGGTGCTGCTCATCCCTCTCAGGCCCAGCTCGGTGGAGACCGCACTCTCATTCATGCAGCCCCGGCCCGCCAGCTCAGGGTCTTCGCAGTGATCGAGCACCGGGATATCGAAGATCCGGGCGTACTCCATCGCCCGGCGCATGATCTGGTTGTGGTGAACCGGTTTGCCGTCGTCCGACACCGCCACCACTCCGGCCTTCACCATCTCGCCGATCTCCGCCAGCTCTTCCCCCAGCGATCCCTTGGTGATGGCCCCTACCGGGAACACCTGTGCCAGGTTGACCTGCCGCGCCCGTTCAATGATGTAGCGGGTCACCGCCTCACAGTCGTTCACCGGGTTGGTGTTGGGCATGCAGGCCACGGCGGTGAATCCTCCCGCCACGGCAGCCTGGGCGCCGGTCTCGATGGTCTCCTTGTCTTCCCGGCCGGGCTCGCGCAGGTGGACGTGCATGTCGATGAAGCCGGGAGTCACCAGGCAGCCGCTGACATCCAGCACCCGCCACTCCGGATTGACCGGGAACTTGCCCACTCCGGCGACCTTTCCCTGCTCGATCAGGAGATCGGCCTGTTTGGCGATCCCCTGACTGGGATCCACGATCTTTCCACCCTGCAACAGAATCGTCATCTCGAACCTTCCTCGGCGGCACCCAGAATCAGATAGAGAATCGCCATCCGCACCGCAACTCCGTTGTTGACCTGTTCCAGGATGACGGACTCGCTGCCGTCGGCCACATCCGGATCGATCTCGACCCCCCGGTTGATGGGCCCGGGGTGCATGACGATGGCGTTCTTCTTGGCCCAGGCAAGCTTCTTGCGGTTGAGCCCGTAAAGGGCGAAGTACTCCTTGACCGAAGGGTAGAAGACCTCTTTCTGGCGCTCCCGCTGGGTCCGGAGCATCATCACCACGTCGGCGTCCTCCAGCGCTTCCCGCATCTGGCAGGTCACGCGAACCCCGTAGTGTTCGCCGAAGCCCACCGGAATCAGGGTCGGGGGACCGCAGACCCACACCTCGGCCCCCATGCGGGTCAACAGCAGGCAGTTGGAACGGGCCACCCGGCTGTGAGCGATATCCCCCACGATGGCGATCTTGAGTCCTTCGAAGCGCGACTTTCGATCCTCGATGGTGAGGGCGTCCAGCAGGGCCTGGGTGGGGTGTTCGTGCATGCCGTCGCCGGCGTTTACCACCGAACAGTTCTTGAGGTACCGCGCCAGCAGATGCGGCGCGCCGGCTTCCTGGTGTCGGATGACGATCACGTCCGGGTTCATGGACAGCAGGTTCATGCCGGTGTCGATGAGGGACTCTCCCTTGGCGACGCTGCTGGTGGAGACACTGAAGTTGATGGCATCCGCGCTCAGCCGCTTGGCGGCGATCTCAAAGGAGGAGCGGGTCCGCGTGGAGGCTTCGTAAAACAGGTTGATCACCGTGCGTCCGCGCAGAGTCGGTACCTTCTTGATGGGCCGGGAGGAGATTTCCCGAAAACTTCGCGCCGTGTTCAGGATGAGCCGAATGTCGGAAGTCGGCAGCTCCGCGATTCCCAGAAGGTGCTTTCCGCTGAGAGGCATAGTCCAACCCTGTCTGTTCAGGGGGCGAGCCCCCTTCGATTAACGATCCGACCCACCCACTTCAGCCCGGCTGTCCGGACTTCAGAAACTCCGGAGTCGTCAGGAACACGCCTTCCTCGCCGTCGATAGAGGGAACCCGCACCTCCACCACCTCATCCGCCGCCGTCTCCACGTGCTTCCCCACGTAGTCGGCCTGGATCGGCAGTTCCCGATGACCTCCCCGATCCACCAGAACCACCAGTTCAACCTTGCGCGGCCGTCCGTAGTCGAGAATGCTTTCCAGCGCCGCCCTGGTCGTCCGCCCGGTGAACAGCACGTCATCGACCAGCAGCACGACCTTGTCGTTCAGGTCGAAGTCCAGGTGCGACCCCTCCACCACCGGCTGGGAGTCCACCAGGGTCAAATCATCACGGTAGAAGGTAATGTCGAGGATGCCCAACGGCAGCTCGCGGCCGGAAAGCTTCTGGATCTTCCTGCGCAGGGCCTCCGCCAGCGGGATGCCGCGGCGCCGGATTCCCACCAGGACAACGTCGGCAAGGTCAGGATGGGCCTCCAGGATTTCGGCGGCGATCCGTGACAGCGCCAGATCCATTTCCCTTGACTTCATGAGCTTGCGCAGGTACTTGATGGCCATACCGGAAAAATCTCGCACGGATCATAGCCGAAGCCGGTGGGCAGGGCAAACTGACGTCAAGGGTTCCCAGCGGTGCCGGGACCTCCCCGGGAGCTCGGCTGAACACCTGGACCAGCCGGGCGGTGTCGACCGGCTGTTCACCTATGGTTCCCTGATGTTCCCGGAGGTATGGTCCCTGGTGACCGGCGGCGGACACCGCCGGGAGCCGGCCCGCATCGAGGGCTTCAACCGGCGGCGCCGCAAGGGGGAAGTGTATCCCGTGGTCTACCCCGGTTCGGAGTCGGTCGAAGGGGTGCTGTATTACGGTCTGTCAGCGGCGGATTGGCGTCGCCTGGACGAGTTCGAGGGGTCCGACTACCAGCGGCGGCGGGTTGCCGCCGTCACCGGCGGCGGCCAGGTCGTGGCGGCTTGGGCCTACCTGCTCCGGGGGGATCTGCTGGACCTGGCGGACGGTCCCTGGGATCCCGACTGGTTCCAGCGGTGGGGGCTCAGGATCTTTCTGGAGCACTACCGCGGTTTTCAGACCGCGGCCGGAGGAGAGGAGGAAACCGGCTGATCCGGCTGGACAAAGTACCAGATGGCGTAAACGCCGGTAACCGTTCCCAGCGGGAACCCCATGATGTTCAGGATGCCGACGATCAGCGAAACGGTCCGGGACCAGGACCGGTTCCTGAACAGCCCCCAGGCTGCGATCAGGCACGGAACGGCGAACAGGGCGATGATGCCGGCGATGAACAGCCCCACGGCGGTGGGAATCCAGGGCACCAGCGGCGGCAGGTCGGGATCCTCAGCGGCGGCGAACTGGACCATGGCGCCGCCGAACCCGAAGATGGCCAAAACGATCAGCAGGCCGAGGACACCCAGCAGGCCGTTGACCAGGAAGAGGGCACCCAAAGCGGTTCGATGTCTTTCCATGTTGGACGCTCCGTGATCGACGTTACGTCGGAGGGACACAGGCTATTCGGAGGGTTACGAGGGAGGGTTGCGAGCTTCCGAGGTCACGCGCCTTCGCGGTCATCGGCGGAATCGCGCCCGTAACCTCGCAACCCCGCAACCCCCTCTCCCCCGCGACCGGGCTCCCGCCACCGCCGACGGCGAGGACCGGCGGTCAGGGTTCGCCGATCACCCGGCGAGAAACGACCGATTCGACCAATCTCCTGCCAGCCTGAAGAAGTCCTCGAAGAGCTCCCAAAGAACAAACAACTTCATTGACATGGACATGCGGTGGAGATGGATTACAATCTCCAGAAGGAATCTCTCAGCAGAGTTCTGACCTTCCCGGAGGGGGGTAGAGCCTCAGTGGGTGTGCAGGTGACTGATCGGGGCGGCCCTGTGGGGACCGGCCGGGCTCGGGGCCCAGACGCCGGCCGAGGCCGTAGTGGCCCGTTTCGGGGGACCCCAGCGGCTGGCAGAGCTGGGACGGCTGGAGCTGTCGGGGGTGATCGAGGCCCGCGAGCCGATCCCGTTCCGGCTGCGGCTGTCGGGAGTGGCCGGCCGTCTGGATACGGCGAGGCACAGCCGGGTCGAACAGGGCAACCGGCGGCGGGAGAGTACGGGCGGAGGCTGGAGGGCGGGGCGCGAGATCCCGTTCGGCTGGGAATTGCACCGTCTGGTGCCCTACGGCGTGCTGCAGGAACTGGGCCGCACGCTGCAGTGGCAGGGACGGGATCAGGGCGTCGACTGGTTTGACGGGCGGTGGACGCAGTCGGGATTTCTCGGCTATGACCCACCGCCGGTGGAGGCGGCCAGCCGGCTGCCGGTCCGCGTGCGGCTGCAGGGGGCGGAGGGGGACCGCGGCGTCCAGATCGAATGGAGTGAGTGGGTGGAAGTCGCGGGCGTGCCGGTTCCCGGCCGGATCGTGCGCCGGCTGGGGGGCCGGGAGGAGCGGTGGCGGATCCAGGCCGTCGACTTCCGTCCTGTCTTTGATGAAGCCGAGCTGGCGGGGTCCGGGGGTGGCCAATGAGCGCGCGGCGGCAGCGGGGCTGGCTGCTGGTGGCGGCGGTGGGGCTGGGGGGGGGGTGGACCGTGGGCCAGGACGACCCCTACGACCGCGAAAGTGTGCGCAACGGGTACTTTCACACGTCGACCTATGGCGCTGTGGGCGGGGGCAGTGAGTATACGCTGAGCGTCAACCCGTAATCGGGCGGCTACAACCTGCACATCCCCGTGCTGGAGCTGGCGGGCCGGGCGGGCCACGACCTGCAGCTGAGCCTGACCTTCGACAGCAAACAGATCTATTTGGTGGAGACCTGGATCAGTACCTGGTACGGCTACCGGTACGGTTTCGAGCCCGCGAGCTACCTGCCGGGACCCCACCAGGGGCGGTGGGTGCTCAATGTGTGGCCGTCGCTCAAGGAGGAGATCGCGGGCAGTCTGTACCGGTTCACCACCCCCGACGGGGCGGTGCACAAGCTGGACCAGGTGTCGGCGGGGGGGTGGCTGCCCAGCCGGGACGGCTCGGATCTGGCGTATCACCCGACCAGCCAGCGGGTGGCGGGCCCGGGTGGGGACTTCTTCGACTTCAGCGAGTACGCGGCCAACCGGGTGGTGCACCACACCGACCGCAACGGCAACCGGATCAGTTACCACTACCAGTCGGCGCAGGGCGGGTGGCGGCCGTGGAAGATCGTCGACACGGTGGGCCGGGAGGTGGAGCTGGTCTGCGACGGGGCCACCTGGAGCGAAATCACCGAACTGCGGCTGCTGCGGCCGGGCCACAGCGCCCTGGTGTGGCGGTTCGAGTACAGCCGGTGGCGACGGCATGGGACGTCCAGGAGTACCCGTTTCCCGACTACAAATGGTATTACGGATGTGTGTACGGACTGTCGGCCACCTCGCGGGTGCTGACGGCGCTGGTGCTGCCGGACGGGCGGCGCTGGTCGATGACGTACCGGACGGACCGGATCCGGGTGACGCAGACGGAATGGCAGACGATCACCACGTTCCAGTTGGCGAGGCTGGTCTTGCCGAGCGGCGCAGTGCTGGAATGGAGCTACACGACCCCTCCGCATCCGGGCTACGACTTCACGACGGAGGCGGCCTGGGATCGGATCGAGTTTTTCCAGGAGCGGCTCAATCCACGGATCGGGGGCCTGACGGTGGACCTGCTGGACGGCAGTCCCCGGACCACCACGTGGAGCTACAGCCGGGATGAGCAGAACCGGATTCTGAGCACCACCGAGACCCGACCGGACGGCAGCGGGGTGGTGACGGCGTGGAACCCGCCCGGCACCACGGATGCCGCGTTGCGGCAGCGGCAGGACACGTGCGACGTCAACGGTACGACGCTGCTGCAGCGGGAGGAAACCGTCTGGACGCAGGCCGGCGGCGGCAAGCGACTGGCGGAGGTGAAGACGGCGGGGTACACGGCGTGGGGCTCCGGTCAGGGCACGGCGCGTCGGGTGACGGTGTACGACAGCCTGGGCCGCTGGAAGGAGGAGCACCTGTACAGCGGCACGTCGACCCCCCTGGCCAGCCGATACCGAACGCTGAGCTTCAACTCGACGCGGTATCTGCTGCTGGTGACCCGGGAGGACCAGACGCGGTGGCGCGACAGCCTCACGGAGTACGTCGTTTCCAGCCTGCGCTATGGGTATGACGAAACGCCGCTGGTGGCGCGGGACGGGGTGGTGCAGCACGACCCGTCGTTCGGCACCGCCACCACACTGCGGGGCAACGTGACGACGATCCGGCAACTCCTGCACCCGGAGAACCGGTTTCTGACGACGACGATGACCTACGACATGGTGGGCAACCGGCTGACGACGACCGATCCGCTGGGCCGTACCACGACGGTGACATATACGGCCGAGACGGCCTGGGCGTATCCGGTGGCGGCCACCAATGCGGCCGGCCACACCGTGCACACGGTATGGGATGTGGGCTTGGGGCGGCCGACGGCGGTGACGGGCGCCAACGGTCAGACGACCACGCTGGCCTATGACGAATGGGGACGCACGGTGCGGGAAGACCGTCCCGACGGGGGCTGGACGACGCGCAACTATGACGATGCGTGGAACCAGGGGGAGTACCGGCAGCGGGTGGTTACGACGCGGGCGATCGACGCTGCGGCGGCGGTGACCACCTGGGAGTTGCTGGACGGGCTGGGGCGGCTGGTGCGCACGGAAGTGGAGCAGGCCACGGGGGATCCGGTGCGCGTGGACCGGGAGTATGCGGCCTGCGCAGCCGGGTCTCGCTGCCCTACCGGCCGGGGGAGACGGTGTCGTGGATGGAGACGCGGTACGATGGACTGGGACGGGTGACGAAGGTGATTCCGCCGGACGGCTCGGTGGGTGCCAACTACACGGAATACCGGTACGGCTGGTCGTCCGCCTACTGGATGGGCGGCGGCCTGGGTTACGTGGCGGTGGCGCAGACCGGAGTGTTTGACGCCACCGGACGGGGACGGGTGGAGGTGCGTGATCTGCTGGGCGGGCTGGTGGAGGTGCGGGAGAACCCGAACCGCGCGGACCTGACGTCGTCGGTGATCACCACCTGGCGGGTGGCGATGGATCCGGATGTGCTGAACCGGGGCGAGACCCGCAACGGCCGGCCGGTGCTGTACGTGAAATGGCTGGACCGGGTGATCACCCAGGGCAGCCAGACGCGCACCCTGCGCAGCGACCACCTGGGGCGGCTGGTCAGTGAAACCCATCCCGAAAACGGGGCCACCACGTATCTGTGGGACGACGGCGGACGGCGGCTGCAGAAGACCGACGCGCGGGGGGTGACCGCGACCACCACCTGGGACGTGCTGGACCGGCCGCTGGCGGTGGACTACTCCGACGCGACGCCGGACGTGACGTACGCCTATGATCTGGGGGCCTACGGAATCGGGCGGCTGTACTCGGTGTCAAACGCCCATGCGACGAGTGTCTACAGCTATGACGCGATGGGGCGGGTGGTGCGGGAAGAGCAGACGATCGGGGGGCTGAACTTCAGCCTGCAGACGGCCTTCAATCTGGCCGGCCAGGCGACGGCCACCATCCTGCCCAACGGCACGGTGATCACGCGCCACTACAACGCGGTGGGGCAGTTGGAGGCGATCACGTCGGACTGGGTGGACGCCCAACATCCGGCGGTGCTGGCCGGCAGCTTCACGTACGACGCTTCGGGGGCGCTGGAAAGCGTGGAGTACGGCAACGGGACGCGCTCGACGCGCAGCTACAACAGCGGCGGGCAGCTCAAGCGGCTGCGTCACGGGACGCTGGCCAACCCGGGCAGCCTGATGGATTACGAATACAACTATCAGGAGACGGTGGCCAACAACGGGCTGATCCACGGGATCATCGACTGGCGGGACCGCAGCCGGGACGTGAGCTACACGTACGACGACTTCTGGCGTCTGGCGATGGCCCAGACGGCGGGCAGCCACTGGGGCCTGGCGTGGACCTACGACCGCTATGGGAACCGGACGGCGCAGGCGGTGACGAAGGGGACGGCGCCGGCGCAGACGCTGGCGGTCAGTGCGGCGACCAACCGGGTGACGGGGTGGACCTACGATGCGGCGGGCAACACGACCAGCGACGGGCTGCACACGTATGCGTACGACGCCGAAAACCGGATCCGGGAACTGGACGGGGGGACCGCCGTCTATTCTTACGACGGGCAGGGGCGGCGGGTAATGAAGGTGACGGCGACCGAAACGGTCCGCTATCTGCTGGGGGTGGGGGAACACTCTTCGGTGGTGGGGTGGAAGAAGCTGTACGTGTATCTGGGCCGCGAGAAGCTGGTGGAGTACAGTGGAGGGACGACGTGGTTTTTCCACGCCGATCACCTGGGGAGTCCGAAGGTGAAGACGGCGCTGGACGGATCGGAAGCGGAGCGGTGGGAGTACTATCCGTACGGGGAGACGTGGCTGCCGGGAGCCCCCGGGGATCAGCACCGCTACACGGGACACGTGCGGGATGCGGAGTCGGGCAACGACTTTGCCGGCGCCCGGGACTACTCCAGCTCCCGCGGCCGGTGGCTGGCCGTGGACCCGGTGCTGGGGGACCTCGCCAACCCGCAGCGGCTGAACCGGTATGCCTATGCGGTCAATGATCCAGTGAACTTCCTGGATCCGGACGGGCGCGGCGAGGAGCTGTTCGACCCGGGCTTTCGGATCGTCGTCTCCAGCGGTGTTCTGTATGCCACGATGTATGTCCAGGCCTTCAGCCACAGTCTGTTCGGCGTCCCCCAGCGGCCGGCGAAGGCAGCACTTGAGAAGGAGGTGGCTCGACCACCAAGAGACTGGTCACTGTCAGGTTTCGTCTTTGATGAAGTGTTTGAGAGCCAGCAAGCACGGAAGAAACTGGTCAGCAGGGCGTTGCTCTCCATTGCCGTCGCCATCAGTAGTAAACCAGGAGCGCTCGGAGTCTACACCGAGTGTATGACAGGCTTGTTCTCAGGGAAAAAGACGATACAAATCAGATGGGGAAGCAGCCTTGACACAGCAGGGTACAACGACGGCGCGTCAGTCTTTCTGACCGCATGGGCGTTTAATTACAACTTTCCAATCCAATCCGGGCCCGCGGTTGGGTATTACGCCCAATTCCCTGACAATCTTGCTAATGTCATCACTCACGAGCTGCTGCATCTTTGTGGTGCTCCGTCAGACGAAGAAAGCATGGACGCATGGACCTATGCGGAGGCACTGGTCGGCTCCATCCCGCTGACCAAATTTCCTGTGGATAAGGAAGGCTCAAAGCCATGACGGCTCAATTATTAACTGTGCTCTTTGCATTGAGCGGGGCGTCCGACCTCTACAGACCGGGTCCTTGCATGGGTGTGAGGCTCCATGTTTCTGTCTCGGCCATAACATACTCCATATCGAGAGGGGACACGATGGACTTGGAGATCTCTCTGAGGAATGAGCGACAGTCTCCAATTCTTGCGGTTGTCCCGCCTCCGCCGCTAGTCGGGTTCAAAGATCTGCGATTTACGGATGTGGAGTTGGAGAACCCTGCAGGCAAGGTCTCTTTTAATCGCATGGTAGGCTGGATTCCGTGGCCACCAGAGGATCGGCTCGTGGCGCTAAGTGACTACGTCAGGGTAGAGGTGGGGGCCGCACTGAGCGCCAATGCACGGTTCAATCTGGGAGGCCGACGACTGGAGCCGGGAGAGTACCGTCTCTATCTGATATACCAAGCCCCGTCTGGCCGTTATTGGGGAGCGGGAGGGCTTCCCAGTTCGTCCGAGCCGCTGCTGGTCGACTGCAAAGTTCGATCTAATGCCGTGAATGTTAAGCTGATTCCGTAGCATCGTGGCCAGGTGTTGCGTTCAGGTTTCGGAGAAGGTAGCGGTGATTGTGGGTTGCGGGCCGCCGAGGGCGGGAACCGTGATAGGGCGGCCTCAGTTCGGTCCCGGACGGTCTCGGCCACGGATGCCGCCCGCGCTGGGGAGGCCTGCTCCCCCAGCCGGTTCCGAGGCCAGTAACGGGCCTTTGGGGGTCACGGGCGGAATCGCAGTCGTGCACCTCGCAACCGGGGCACCGCACAACTCCCCAACCCCGTAGCCCCGGAACCGCGAAAACCGCCTGGGCCGCGAGAAGCGGGTGGCGATCTGCCTTCGATGCTATTGGGGGGTTGACGACCCTTGGGAACTGGTCGGTACGGCGGACACCAGCCAAGAACGGGAACAGAGCCGGCCCGACCAGTTACTGAATCTCTACATTTGGGACCACACCGCGAATCGCTTCTGCCCTGGCGAAGGCGGCATTCTGGAGATGTGGCTCAATGCGGAGGGTGAGCGGTTCGATGCGCCGCAGAAGTCGCGCTTTGACCACCTTCGTCATTGCGCTCGGAAGCCGGACGCGCAATAGGGAGCGAGGCAGGCAGAGCCTTGCCCGCAGTGCGACGACCAACCGGGTGACAGGGTGGACCTACGATGCGGCCGGCAACACGACCAGCGACGGGCTGCACACGTATGCGTACGACGCCGAGAACCGGATCCGGGAATTGGACGGGGGGACCGCCGTCTACTATTACGACGGGCAGGGGCGGTGACGGCGACCGAGACGGTCCGCTATGTGCTGGGGGTGGGCGAAGACTCGTCGGTGGTGGGGTAGCCGCAAATTGCTGCCTTGAACTACTCGCGGGCCTGTCCGGCAGGTTGAGAGGCACCCGGGACGGGAAAAGCGGAAGCAAGCTTCCGGACTCCGAAGGCTCAGCCCGCTCTGCGGGCTTCGCGGGTGCCGTGGCCGGGGCCGCCCATCCCGGACGGATGCTGGACTTTGTCGCACGCCTTCAGCGTGCTTCGATCGCGGGCGGGCGAACCTTCCCGGGGTCTCGCCTGACGGCTCGACCCCGGGCTGGCGTTGTCGTACCCCTTCGGGGTACTTTGCCGGGCCGCAGGCGGCATCCCGGAAGGA